>ERZ1292645.133-Hain-H14-02um-R2-133-length-34605-cov-5_pt1 | contig 34605 bp, 31 predicted proteins | sample MGYA00564401_ERZ1292645 | MGnify/ENA primary metagenome ERZ1292645 (study PRJEB36523, sample SAMEA6512644) | groundwater metagenome | collected 2019-01-09 | study: AquaDiva: Metagenomics assemblies of 32 groundwater samples | reverse complement strand
CGTCATCGGCTGGAGCGGAGGGTTGTCGCCCACGTGAAGCTCCGACTGACACGACATCGGGTCGTCCGTGTCCGGCCGCAGGTTCTCGAGCTCGGTGATCTTGGCTCGGCGAGCCTGGGACTCCTCGACGGCCTGCTTGAGCTGATCCCCCGAGATTTTGGTCTTAAGGGGAAGGCCCGCGGCCTTGAGCATCTGGTCGATCTGCTTGTCGAGGGCGAATATGCTCACTCGGCCCTCGTAGACCCTGTTTCTCCAGTCCTCCTTGGCCTCGTCGTCGAACCGGTCGGTGATGTCAAACCTCTCTTGTCGCTCGTTGCCATTGCCGGATGCCGTCATGAACTGCTTGAAAGCAGCCTTGATGGCGTCGAGGTTCTGGTTGACGTCGTCGGCCGTGCTGGTCTTCGCCAGCGGGTGGCCGTTCTGCCCATCGAGGATGTTGCAGACGACTTTCACTAGCTTCCCACGGTCCCGGTTGGGATCGTAGCCATCGCCCACGACGTCCGACTGCTCGGCCCTCTTCAGGGCCTCGGGCGCAACGGGGTTGGTCTTCTTGCCGTCCCGCTCGTCAGTGGTCGTGATCTCGGGGGGGTTGTTGGTTCCTTTCCCTTTCTTTGCCTTTGGCATGTCTGAACTCCTTGGTTTGGCGCTGGAAGCGCCGTGATGAAGCGGGACTGTTCAAAAACAGGAAAACACGAACATCAAACCTTAGTCTTATATGTCTGAATCCTCCTTTTAGTAGGTTGTAGGGAACTTCAGTTTTCAGCTTTCATTATAGCGTACTTTCATTGCCTTGTCAAGCCCCTTCTTCGCGCAAAAGCGCTAAGCGCTTGCTCCGCGGCTTTAGCCTCATTTTCGGCATTCTTTATCCGATCTTCAACCGCCTTTTTCAGGCAGTCGGGAGCGGAGGCCAGATCAACGACTTCCCAATTCACGACAACCGGCTTACCGACCACGAACTTGTCGGGCTTGGCGAAGTCGGAAGTGAATTTGATGATGTCGTATTTGGATTCGCCGCCTTCGTCTTCGCCCTCCCGGCGCTCAATCAAAATGAAAGTATCGGGGAATTTATCGGTTTCATTCGGGAATGCCAGACGCAGATAGTTGGGGTCGCCCCTGTCGCTGACGGAAAATCCGAAAGCGTCCTGCTCTCCGTGGCGTCCGCAAACCACGAATGTTTTGTCCTTCCGGTGAAGCTCAAGCTGATGATGCTTGGCTTCAGGCGAAACGATAAACGGCGCGAACATCAGCGAGCCCGAATCATACGTTCCGAGTTTTTCCGAAAAATTGGCAAAAACATGAACGGCTGGCAAATAGGCCTTATCCGAAGTCTGACTGCCAAGGGCCCTGTAAATCATCTTTTCCATGACCTGCTTCGGCGGACGCAACGACTCGCCGAAAGAAAATACCTCTTCTGTAGGAAAAGACGACCCCAATCCGATTTCAATCGGAAACTTAGGAATACCGTGATACTTGTGCCACTGCACTTGAGTCGGCAAAGCGCTTCCTCCTCTGGGTTATGCTCGGAAGTGCGACTTCCGAGAAATCAATGAACCAACTTTGTAGCTTTTGCCATTATAACATATCCACAAAAAATTGCAAGCCCAAACAAAAATAGCAAGAGATAAACTCTTGCTATGTCTTAAGGCATTCTGGTTGCTCTTGCGAGCTTTTTTACCCTGGATAAGACCGGCAAAAAATCTTCGCAAAATTCGTTCAAAAAAACGACACGGCTCGCGTATCTTCGCAAGCTGGATCTTGGCGAAAGACCCTCTTTCCAGCAGAATATTTCCACGTTTATTTTCTTTATCTCGGCGAAATCGCGAATCGCGCGCGAAAAGTCGCTGTCCGCGGTCACCAAAACTATCGTTTTGACGTCGCTATAAACACGTTTGCTGTCCAAGGGGCTTCGCGGAAAAATCCCGAGGTCGTAATTCATCATTGCATCAATGTCTCTCTTGCGGTAATCTACGCCCCCTCGTTTTTCGTATCCTTCGCGCCATATCATTTTAATACCGGCTTCAGACATCTTTACTGCGGGCAACCACTCCGGGACTTCGTGATTTCTAACATCATCGGGAATTGAAACGTAGGCAAAAACGTCTTCCACTTTGCGCGAGCCCGCGATAATCTTAATCAATTTGTGCCACAAAACCCCGCCCAAAAACATTCCCAAATCGCCCTTGTTCACGAGATTCGGGGCATCAATAAAAATGACGACCGACTCGCGTTCTTCGTTTTCTTTGGGAGCGTTTTCGTTAAATAACGGAATGGCGCGTTTGGGCAAAACAACCGGCGTTGGCTTACTGGCTTCTTCTTTCTTGTGGTCAAGGCCTTTGGATAGCTGACGCTCCAAAAGCTTAACGCTTGTTATGATTCGCCTTTTACTTTCTCCCGAAGCGATAATTTCAAGACATCCTGCCTCGGCAAGAGCGTCAATATATTTCATCGGGGAAGAAACGCTTTTTGCCAGAAACTCTTTTGGCCGTTCCACCACTCCATTTTCATCAACAACGCGCCACAGAGCGTTAAGGACGTATTGAAGATTCAGATTAAAAGAACCTTTGCTTTTATCAAGCTTAATTCTGACAGCCAAGCGTCTCTCAACATGCTCCGAAAGCACTCTTCCTCCTTTCTTTTCAGATAGCTTCCCCGATCCAACTTGCCGTTAAACCGTACACATATTAACACGAAGTTTTGTGGTTTGCAAGCCCTTGCAACAAAAATGGACAGCTCGGAGTGCTGTCCAAATACTACTTTTAAAGCTCGTTTCCGGTTTCGCGAGCAAGCCGGTCAATCATCATACTTACAATTCTTGCCGGCGCGACATTTGTCTCTCTGGCCTCAAACATGATCTCACTTGAAGTTCTTGCCAGCGCGTCTATTTTAAGAGCGAGCCATTTTTTCCAATCAAAACCGCCTATCAAGGGAGCGACAACCGTAATGACCCCGCCTCCATTTTCAAGATATCCGCCTTGAGAAAGATGAACAACGCGCCTTTTCCACAACGCGTCTTCCAGCTCCGAACCATGCCTATTCTGGTCATTAGCAGATCCAATAATGGCCCGCCATTTATGGTCACTTGAAGAATCACAAATCTCGGCGATGTTTTCGGGAGTTATCGTAACTTCTTTGTCACAGGGGGTATAAACATGGGCATATTTGGTATGAATCGTATCTTCGGATAGTCTCTCAACGCCCCTAAAACGGTCTCTTGCCTCTTCAACAACTTCATGGCGTATATCAGCAATGCCAATGTTAAAACCATCGTCATAAAGCAGTTTTAATAAAGGATAGCCGACCTTGCCTATTCCTTTTATATTTACCCTCTTGCCGTGCATCTTTGAATCGGCGTGGAAAATGCTGAAAAATTCTTTTATCGCCTTATGAACGCCAATTGCCGTTTGCGGCGAGGGATCACCCGAACCGCCGTATTCCTGATCCAGTCCCAGCACATACGGAGAAACGCCAAACGCAAGCATTAAATCAGTAGTATTGGTATGGACATCGGCTCCGGTATATACCCTGCCTTTAAAAAAATTCAGCGCTTCGCCAAGAATCTTATAAGCGTAAACACGAAGCTCGTTGACTAAAGGCTCTTCACTGAAAATAGTAAACTTCACTCCGCCGAACGGCAGACCGTGGCACAAATTTTTCTTGCGCATATCAAGGGCTTTGTAAACCGCTTTTTCAATCGCTTCATCATATGACTTCCAGCCATGCGGATTGTCTTTATCCGCCAACCAGTCGCTATGCGTTCCGCCAACACAACGATCGTAAGCTGAACGAACTACTGCCGCGTTAACACAAACAGGATTTCCGACCCTGGAAAAACTCCAAATTTCGCCGGGGAAACTAAGACGAGATTCAACGGCTGTGAGCCTTCTTTTAGAGAACTTGGAAGATAGGATTTCCGAAGGCATTTCCCGCCCCCTTTTTATGTAAAATGAATCCGTTTTAAGATTATTCCTCTTTTTTTTCGGGGTCAATGCTCTTTTTTTGGCCGGGTTTTTTGGCCCGGAAGACGCAGTTTTTATTTGAGCAGGATTCGCCCCGAGGCGACTCAACAAGCGGGGAGCCGCACTCAATGCATAATTTGCCGGTAGGTTTTCGCCAAGTGGCGAAACCGCAGTCGGGCCATTTGGAACAGCCGTAAAAAATCCTTTTTCTGCGGGTTTTGCGTATAACGATTTCGCCCTCCTTACATAAAGGACACTTCATATTTATGGTCGGCGGCGGAAGAGCTTCAGTGAATTTACATTCCGGAAATCCGGAACAAGCGATAAAACGCCCGAAACGGCCTTGTCGTATAACCAATGGCTTCGAGCAATTGGGACAGACGCGGTCGGTCGGCTCGGACAAATCCTCTTTAGCAACGCTCTTATATTTTTCGTTCAGATTTTTAATGAATGGCGCGTAAAACGCCCCCAACACTTCTTTAGTTTCTTTGGAGCCTGCGGCAATTTCGTCAAGTTCGTCTTCCATTTTTCTGGTGAAATCCACATCCACTATTTCCGAAAAGTTTTTTACCAAAATTTCGTTGACTTTCTCGCCGACCTCGGTCGGCTGAAAACTCTTACGCTCGTCGCGAACGACATAACCGCGTTCTTCAATGGTTGAGATTATCGGCGCGTAAGTTGAGGGACGGCCGATACCGAGACTTTCAAGAGTTTTTACCAAAGTGGCGTCGGAATAGCGAGCCGGACCCCTGGTCTGGCGTTCGGGCGCTTCCAAACCGAGTAAAACCAGTTTGTGCGCGTCCTTAATGTCCGGCAAAATAATGTCTTCGGCTTTTGACGGATAAACTTTCAAAAATCCGTCAAAGGTTATTACTGAACCTACGGCTTTCAGTTCATAAGAATTTTTATTTTGGGCTTCAATTTTTATTACGGTGTCGTCATATGTGGCATCGGCCATCTGCGACGCGACGAATCTCCGCCAAATCAGGTCATATAATTTAAATTGCGACTTGTCAGTAATCTCTTTTGAGGCGCGTTCTGGGTTTAATTCGGGATTGGTCGGCCGTACCGCTTCATGAGCTTCTTGAGCTAAGCGCGATTTGGTTTTAAAACGGCGCTTCGCGCTGAATTTCTGGCCGTATTCGCTTTTTATAAATTCTTCGGCGTTATTCAGCGCTTCTTCGGCCAGATTAACCGAGTCGGTGCGCATATAAGTAATGAGGCCAGTTTCGTAAAGACGCTGTGCCGAAATCATTGTGCGCTTGGCCGAATAGCCAAGACGCCGATAAGCGTCTTGCTGAAGAGTTGAGGTGGTAAAAGGCGGCAATGGTTTTCTTTGGCGTGATTTTTTTTCAACCGACAAAACTTTGAATCCGGCCCCCTTAAGATCGCTGACCGCGTCATCGACTTCTTTTTTATCGGTGAAGCCGGGCTCATTGGGAGTCTTTTTATTCACGCTAATAAGTGCGGCTTTAAATTTAAGACAATCCCCGCTTTCGTCTGAACAACCGTCTTTTTGCAAGAGCGATTCAATAGTCCAAAAAGTTACGGGCTTAAAAGCTTTAATTTCGGCTTCGCGCTCAACTATGAGCCGCAAAGCCACGGACTGCACCCGGCCCGCCGAAAGCCCGCGCATCACTTTGCGCCATAAAAACGGCGAGAGTTTATAGCCGACAAGGCGGTCAAGAATACGCCGAGCCTGCTGGGCCTCAACCATGTTCGCGTTTATTTCGCGCGGATTTTTAAGAGCTTCATCAATGGCTTTTTTGGTGATTTCATGAAAAACAATCCGCTCGATTTTTAATTTTTCATTTTTCTTTTTTAATTTATCGATCCCGATGGCTTGAGTAACGTGCCAAGCAATGGCTTCGCCTTCGCGGTCTTCGTCGGTCGCAAGAATTATGCCGGACGCTTTTGCTGCAAGTTCTTTTAAAATTTTGACCGCGGGTTTGGCTTTTTTGGGTATTACGTAGTGGGGCTCAAAATCCTTTTCAACATCCACTCCCAATTCATATGCCGGAAGGTCGCGAATGTGGCCGAAGGATGATTCAACCTTAAAACCACTGGACAGAAATTTGCCAATGGTCTTAGCCTTTGTCGGTGATTCAACTATAATTAATTTCATTTCAAATTCATGCTTTATGGAAAATTCCGCCGATATTTTTAATTTTGCCCGAAAGCTCCAGAAGAGTCAGTTTTTGATTAAGAATCGCGGATTCAAGTCCGCTTTTTTTCAAAAGCGAATCGGCATCAGACGGCTCTTCAAGCAAGTCCAATAAGTATTGTTCATCATCAATAATATTGTCAAGAGCAGTAATCGGTTCAAGGCCCAGCATTTCCAAAACATCGTCAGCCGACCTGATAACGGCGGCGCCATTTTTCAAAAGAGCGTTTGGGCCGTATGAGTTTAAAGATGTTATCTCGCCCGGAACCGCGCCGATATCGCGATTATAGTCTAAAGCCAAACGAGCTGTGATTAAGGCCCCGCTTTTTTCCGGCGCCTCAACAACAATAATGGCTTTAGACAATCCGGCAATAATGCGGTTTCTTTGAGGATATGTCCATCTCTCGGGAGGGTGATCGTGAGGAAACTCCGAAACAATAGCACCTCCGGTTTCAATTATTTTATTAGCCAAATCTTTATTTTGCAGCGGACGTATATAGTCCAGACCCGAACCTAAAACCGCGATGGTTTTTCCTCCGGCATCAACTGCCCCTTTATGCGCCCGTCCGTCTACGCCCAAAGCCAGACCGCTGACTACGCACACACCGGCTTTGGCTAAATCAAAGGCCAGAGAATAAGCAATATTTAAACCGTATTGCGTGGCGCGGCGAGTGCCGACAACGGCGACTGCCGGCAAAGATAAATTTAAATCGCCAAAATAATAAAGCTCGTCCGGAGGACTTGGAATTTCAAGCAGAAGTTTGGGATAAATTGCATCTCGAGGACGAACGCATTTAATCCCGTCCCTCATTGGTTGCGCCGGCATAAAACCAGTTCAAATATAAGATTTCCGCAGGACGGACTTTATCCTTTCCACCACCTCTATCGGCGTCAACTGGGCTTTAATCATGTAATCCTTGGCTCCAAGAGATTTAGCCCGCTCAATATCCTCGCGCTGTCCTAGATTAGAAAGCACTATAACCGGTATGGCTTCCGTATTCGGGTCTTTTTTTAAATCTTGTAGAAGCGCAAAGCCGTCTTTACCGGGAATTATCAAATCAAGAATGATTATACTTGGTTTCACGCTACGAACTTTAGCCAGGCCCTCTTCGCCGTCAATAGCCTCATCAACTTTAAATCCCTCTTTTTTTAATTTAAGCGACAACAAATCGCGTAAAAATTTATCATCTTCAATAATAAGCACCGAGTAAGCCCCAGTATTAACTTCTTTGTTATCAGAAATGCTTGTGGTTATGCTCGGCTTATTTAAGGATGACAAATACTGATTAATTTTTTCCAAAACCTCATTGGGTTCAAAATTGGCCTTGACCAGATAATCCACCGCGCCGAGACTTTTAACTTTTTCAAGCTCAACCGGCTGGCCAGAATTGGAAATGACGATAACCGGAATTGAACTTAATTCCGGATCGCCGTGCATTTTCTCTAAAACTTCATAACCGTTGACTTTAGGCATCACGATATCCAAAAGCACCATGTCGTATTTACCCGACTTAAGGGCTTTTAATGTTTCTTCGCCGTCAGCAGCTACTGCCGCCTCATAGCCATTAAGCTCCAGCTTTTTTTGCAAAACGCCGCTCAAAGCTTTATCGTCTTCGGCTATTAAAATTTTCGCCATAATTTTAGAGGATTTTTATTTTTATATTCGGGCCACATCTGATTCCTTCTCTCCATAAAACGCAGCCGCGCCCATAAAGAAAAAAGACAGGGCTAAAAGCGCGTGAACCAAAAGCTGTGTATACTGGCTCTGCAGTATATCTATGACCGGGCCGACGGTGAAAAAAACCGCCATTCCCAGGCCAAGAAGAAATGCTTTTACCTTAACCTCACGCTCTTTGCTTTTTATGCCAAGATACATCATGTAAAATCCTGGCAAGAGGAGAGCAATAACGTTGTTCGCAAGGAACAGTAAGCCGGAAATCTTGTCGGTTATTACGATGGGGGGCTGGTTCTGACCGAAAATATAGATAAGTTTGTCGGTATTTATCACTCGCCATACTACAGCCAAAGCGCCGAGTATCAGCACGAGAGCCGACGCGGGGTTTTTAAGCCGTGAGCTGAAGAAAGCCACTGGAATTCGTATAAGTATGGCGTTAGCTACGAAAAAGAATACGTGCGAGAAGGTGTGCGTATGACTCGCAAGTATCTCTACCGGATATAACGCCGGTATTCCGACATGGGCTATTCCGTCAAAAAAGAAAAAAGCGCTCATGGTCAAAAAATATATCCGCAGAGTGTTTATGAGCGAACGGACCTCGTCACTGGCAAAAACGCGTTGTCTGCCCAACCTGATACCCACCCAAAGGGTGATTATAAACGCCAAAAAGAAAGTGAAGACGCCGTAAGGTATGGGGGCAATGACTCCCGGGAAAAAGAAAAAGACAAAAGCCATGCCCAGCGATATAGAGGTAAATAATACGAGTATGTTTAAGTTATTCATATAATATTTTTACTTAATAATAAGTTATTCCGCGCTGTTTTAATTTTAGAAGCCCATCATAAATTCTTCAAACTCCGCAGGCTCAAGCCTTTTCTTGCCGGGCTTCCTTTTTTTAGGCAAAATGATGCGAAATGTGGAACCTCGGCCTACTTCTGATTCTACCTCAACGGAACCGCCGTGTCCAAGCACTATATTGCGAGATATAAACAGCCCTAGACCGGAGCCGTCCGGTTTAATTTTTATGGCGGATTCCGAGCGATTGAATTTAGTGAAGAGCAGCCTTTTGTCTTCTGCGGCAATGCCCATCCCACTATCGCGTATTCCCACCGTAAGAGCATCGTCTTTTTCTTCAACGCCAATCTCTACCTTCCCGCCAGAAGGAGTATATGCCACGGCATTCTCAATAATATTCTGCAACGCCATCCGCATTTTAATGCGGTCAAAGACAAGCGTGGACAATGGTTTTTCTGGTTTATTAAAAGAAAGGTTAATTCCCTTTTTGGCGGCGATGTCCTTAAAAGATGCCGCGAGGGCGTCAACCAGAGAGACCAGATCATCTTCTTGGAAAAAGAACTCAAACCGGCCTTCTTCTATCCTGGCCACATCTAAAAGATCATTGACCAAAGTAATCATTCTGTCGTTTGAGAGAAAACCCGTCGTCAAAAGAGATTTTAATTCCGGAGTTATCGGCCCGGCATCACCATCAAGAATCATGCTCAAAGTCCACTTAATTGCCGAAAGCGGCGTGCGCAGTTGATGAGCCGCAAGTGAAATAAATTCGGACTTGGTTCTAGTAATAACTTTTTCTCGGGTAACATCCCTGATGACTTTTAAATACGAGAAAATGCGCCCCGATTCATTTATAATCGGCGCTGTAACAATCTGCAAATCCCGGTCTAGTGGATGGTGAATTTTAAGCTCAATAATTTTAAGATGTTCGCTGTCGGCCTGAATTGAGCGCGCTTCGTCAGCCAGAATAGGAAAAAGCGCGAAAGCAAAAGAAGAGAATTTTATTTCGGCCGAGTCTTTGGGTTCAAATTTCCGGCCGACAACCTCCCTGGCGCGAACTCCAAAAATCTTTTCAGCCGTAGGATTTATAAAAATTACCTTAAAATCTTCCGAATATTCAATCAGGCCGTCGGTGAGATTGGAGATTATCGCCTGGGTTTGCTTTTTTTCCAAATCCAAAGCGCTAAAAAGATTAATCAGGCGGCGCATAACCCACAAAAGCGCTCCAAGTAAAATGGATGCAAGAACCGCAAATAAAGCGGCAAAAACCGTTATTCTTCGCCGCGATGAAAAAGCTTCGTTGAAATTCTGTTCAACTATAATGCCCCAGCCAAGATTTTCCACCGGCAAGCCGACGGCAAAAACAGTTTCGCCGTCAAAATTAGTGTAAGAATCATCGCTCGACAAACCGTCAACTACCTCGCCGCCTATAACTTTATTGACTATGGAACGATAAGCCAGATTCACGCCTCTTAAAACTATAGATGGATTGGGGTCGGCTATCAGATTTTTACTCTGGTCAACCACGTAAACGCGGCCGCCGGGGCCAACACTTATTTGAGATATCAAATCCCAGATAAAACGCAGGTTGTTTTCAACGATTATAACTCCGACTACTTCTCCGTCTGGAGAGCGAACAACTGTTGAAATTTCCCTAAGCGGCTCGGCTAAAAGCGAAAAAAATATGGGGCTTTCATATTCGTCCCGGTGGCCGCTGATTATTTCCTGAAACACCGCTTCGCCTTTTCGACTGCCGAGTTCCTTATCGGAAATAAATTTTGTTCGGCTTATTTTGAATTTTTCCAAACCGTCCAAGCCGACAAACGCCACTTCTCTCAGCGAGGGATTATTATTCAGGAGGCGCGTTATTATCTCGCCGGTCAAACGCGGGTTCTGGCCGATTAAATTTACGGACTCGCGAACAGAGTCTTTAACTTCCTCCAGAGAAACTTCAATCGCCGTACGAGCGCGCCTGGCTATTTCCAAATGCAGGTCCGAAACCCCGCGATTAATTGTATCAAGCGCCGGTAACAGCCAAAGACCATTGGCCACGAGCACCGCGACCGCCAAAATTATTATCAGTGCCGAAAAAAAACGAATACCCTTCATTCAAACCTCGTGATTTTGTAATTAATAAATTTATTTCAGCTCCAGAATAATTTCCTTTTTGGGTATTTCCGAAAGAATTCCGAATTCCACTGTTTTTTCAAGAATATATTTCATGTCGTTAATAACTCCTTGATTCCACTCGGTAACCAGAGTTTTTGGAAAACGCTGTTTCAGCACTTTAAATTCTTCGTCAGTCTCGATACCTAAATTTTCTTTTATAAATCCTTTATATTTATCCAGGATGTCTGGATTTTTGACAATAAGATTCGCCGCCTCAAGATAACTTTTTCTGTATTTTTTGGCTATGCTCTGGTGCGTCTGCAGCCAGTCTTCGTAGGCCGCAAAAACAAGATATGGAAAAGTTTTTCCCGTGGACTCGCGCCACAATTTTTGAACCTCGAGTATTTCTCTGTATTTCCCGGTGGCAATTTTCTTGGAAGCTATCGGCTCAAAGAAAAAAGCGGCGTCAACCTCTCTTTGGTCTAAAAACTTGCCCGCCTCGCTTGCATTGCCAAAAGACAATTGAAAATCTTTATCTAAAGAAATTCCCTTCAAATAGAGTGCGGTCTGGGGCCCCGTAAAAGCGGCTGAGATTTTTGGTTGAACGGCTAATTTCTTCCCGATAAGGTCCTCTATTGTCTGATAAGGAGAATCTTTTAAGACCAGAAGGGAATAGACATTGTAATAAACTGGCGCGATTGCTCTCAGCTCTTTTCCTTCCAAATTGGCCTTTGCTAACACAAGCACGCCATGAGTGCCAATTTCTACGTCGCGATTGCGAAGAGACCTTTCAGTATCCCCGGGGAGCATTGGCTTATAGGTAATATTTAATTTATTTTTTATATCTATTCCTTCCCCTTTAACAATGTGCGCAATCAGGCCCTCGGCGGCAGAACTGACGGTGGAGATGACTACCGACTCGATTTTTTGAGCCTGAAACCAATAATAAACTCCGCCGGCGGCAAAAATAAAAATAATAATAGGAACAATAATTTTTTTTATCATAAACCTCATAAAATTATTAACTGCTAATAAAACGACCACCTTATGATCAAAGATTGACCCTTACTTATAATTCTGCCATATAATATGTATGTGGTAAACACTTCAAAAGACCCGAGCCTCGGCTGGACTGATTTCGCGCAAAAACTTGCGGCAAAAAGCAACCGGCATTTTTCGGACGAAGAACTAAGCCTAATCAAAAACGCTTTTGAGTATGCGAGCTCTGCGCACGAAGGACAGCGCCGTTTTTCCGGCGAGCCGTACATAAATCACGTCGCGGACGTCGCGGTGGACGCCGCCTCATTGGAGCTTGACGCTAAAACCATATCGGCAGCGCTCCTGCACGACACGGTTGAGGATAACGTCGCGACGATGCACGATATAAAAAAGAAATTCGGCGACGAAGTCGCTTTTTTGGTGAAAGGAGTCACTAAGGTTGATAAATTGAAATATCACGGCGTGGAACGCGCGGCCGAATCCATGCGCCGGATGTTTTTGGCGGTGGCCGAAGACATACGCGTAGTCGTTTTAAAGCTGGTGGATCGACTGAATAACATGAAAACACTCTACGCTCTGCCACAGCCGGAAAAACAAAAAAGGATCGCCTCGGAAACTCTCGAAATTTACGCTCCTCTGGCCGATCGCCTCGGCATGGGCGAGATAAAAAACGAACTTGAGGATCTTTCGTTTTATTACGTCTATTCCAAAGAATATGAGTGGATTAAAAAAGAGGTTGACGCTAAAATTCCCGAGCGGGAAAAATATATTAAAAAAATAATACCAATCGTCAAAAAAGAGCTGGGGCGCGAAAAAATAAGGCCGATCGAAATCGCAGCGCGGGCTAAACATTATTACAGCACCTGGAGAAAACTTCTGCGCTACGACATGAACTGGGAAAAAATTTTGGACTTAGTGGCATTAAGAATAATAGTCGCGAATGTTGAGGATTGCTACGCGGTTTTAGGCGCTATCCATAAACTGTGGCGGCCCATGCCCGGCCGGATTAAAGACTATATAGCGCTGCCTAAACCAAACGGCTATCAAAGCCTTCATACAACCGTTTTTTGTCTTGACGGACAGCCGACCGAATTCCAAATACGCACCGAGAACATGCATAGAGAGGCCGAGTACGGAATCGCCGCGCATTGGTTCTGGGACGAAACCGGCAAATCGAAAACCGGCGCCGAATTCGTCGGTCAAAAATTTTCGTGGGTCAAACAGCTTCAATCCTGGCAAAAAGAATTCGGGAAAGGAGAGAGCTCCGAGGAATTTTTGGAGTCGCTAAAAATAGATTTTTTCAGAGACCGCATATTCGTTTTAACTCCTAAAGGCGATGTCGTTGACCTACCCGAGGGTTCAACGCCCATAGATTTCGCCTATCACATTCACTCCGAAATAGGCTCTCGCGCCTTCGGCGCGAAAATAAATTCAAAAATGTCGCCGCTTTCGGCTAAGCTGGCTTCGGGCGACGTCGTGGAAATAATAACCAAGAAAAACAAAAAGCCGTCATCGGAATGGCTGAATTTTGTAAAAACATCTCAGGCCAGAAATAAAATCAAACACGCGCTTGGCATAACCCAGCCTTCGCAAAAAATTGACGAAAACGCGGTGGAGCTTGATATAGTCGTTAAAAACCGCGTCGGCGTTTTAAAAGACATAACCGGGGCGCTGGCGCTATTTAAAATAAATATTGATGGCGTTTCAAGTGCCGCGGACGGAAATGAATTTCCGCTAATCACCGTGAAATTCCGCGTCAAAAACCGTGAACAGCTTGAACGGGTTAAAACCCGCCTCAAGAAAATAAAAGGAGTGCAGTCGGTGGCCGATAAAACTAAACCGTAAAATTTTTGAGGTCTTCGGGACGGGCTTTTGCGGTCATTATGTTTATCGCCGGTTCTGGCTCGTCCAAAGATTCTTCCGGCCCAACGTCAAAAGACGGGTTTGGCGCGAGCTCCGGCGCATACGATTTTTCAGCCGATTTTTCCTCCGCTTGTTTTAAAGCAACCTGATTGATTAAGTGCCTCAATTCGTCTTCGGAAAAAAATTCAATTGAAATTTTTCCGCCGACTCCTTTTCTTTCTATATATACGCGGGTGCCAAGCGCTTCGCGCAATCTTTCTTCAAGCGAGCGCGTTTCGGCGTCCGGTATGTCGTCTCGTTTTCTGACCCTGTCAACGGCAATACGGCGCGAAGCTTTCTCGGCATCTCGCACCGAAAGACGCTTAAAATAAATATCATTAAACAATGACTCTTGTTCTTCGGGTTTATCTGTAAGCATCATAAGAGCTCTGGCGTGTCCCTCGCTTATCCTGCCGTCCGAAATAGCTTTTTGCACGTATTCGGGCAAAGATAAAAGGCGGACGGTGTTGGCAACAAACTCTCTGCTCTTGCCTATCTTAACGCCCACGTCGCGCTGGCGCATGTCAAAATTATCCATTAATTGCTTAAAGGCAATAGCGCGTTCAATCGGATTTAAATCTTCGCGCTGGACATTTTCAATTAAGGCCAGTTCCAGTTTAACTTTCTCCGCGGGCTCGGCTCGTATTATTGCCGGAACATTGGCAAGCCCCGCGATTTTGGCCGCGCGAAGCCTTCGTTCGCCGGCAATAAGCTCATAGTCAACCGCGATGCCGGAGGCAGAGGCGCGTTCTTGGCGCACCACCACCAACGGCTGTAAAATGCCGTATTGCTTTATTGATTCGGCTAAATCTTTAAGCTTGGCCTCGTCAAACTCACGCCGAGGCTGAAACGGATTGGGACTGATTTTTTCGGCTTCAAGCCAAAAAATGCTTTCGGATTTGTTTTCGTTTGGTAAATTATCGGGCATAGTTTTTAGTTTAATACACATAGGTTAGCAAACCAAAAATTTTTGACAATGGGTGGATAAATATATAGATTTATCGTAGAACGTTAATGCCGCGGTGGCGGAACTGGCAGACGCACAGGACTCAAAATCCTGCGACCGCAAGGTCATGTGGGTTCAACTCCCACCCGCGGCACCAAGTGAGAAAAGTCAATGCCTCGCCCCGCCCGTGGCGGGGCTCGTAGACCAAATCGTACGGATTTTTCGGGGCAAAAAGAAATTCCCGATTCCATTAAAAGCAGAAAAGAAAAATTTTCATAAGAGTTTTTGAAACGGCAATAGCCGTTTTTTGACTTTTAGTGCCATTGGTGCTTTAATCACTGACGGAAGTTAGAACATTCACAACCTACAGAAAGGAGGCAAAAGGCCATGAAAGCTCTTCTTGTTGGACTTGGCCAGATTGGCCTTGGTCTCATCGTTCCTGTTTTTAAGAGAGCTGGGTACACAATCGTTGGCACTGATGCCAGCACTGATCGTCTCGACGCTCTCCGCAACGGATACTTTCTCAAAACTCCGGGTGGAGTTACGAAAGTGGAAGTTGCTATTGCTGACATGGACGAAGTCACGGGCGCATTCGATATCGTCGTTACCTCTGTTGGTCGGCAACATCTCGAAAAAGTTGCAACGTGGTGTCGAGAAAAACATCTTTCGGCGACCGTACTTCTCGCCGAGAACTTGCCCGACCCCGTCAACCACTTTCCTCGACAGATTCCGATAGTCGTTGACCGGATTTGTCCGAGGATAGAAACGCACGATGGTCTTCTCACGGCAATCGCCGAGGACTACTACAAAATCGTAGTTTTGGACAATCCGGCTACTCACCAACTTGGTACTGTCAACGGCGTTGAGCTGGTTGTGTCCGAGGAGGAAGTGGAGCAGAAAAGAAAACAGAAAATGTTCACAGTGAACACGTCGCATGTACTCACTGCTCTTTTCGGACAACAGCTCGGTTGCTCGCTAGTCGAGGAGGCAATCGCAAGGCCAGAAGTTGCCACGAGAATTCGCTCGACGGTTTCCGAAGTTGCGCCATGGCTCGGTTTCGATTGCCAAGAAGCCGAACAGAGAGCCAGCGAGATCATCAAGCGGTTCGCAAGCCCCGTTCAAGATTCGCTCTCGCGAATTCTCGGGTCAGTCAATCGTAAGTCCGCTCTGCGATACGTTGAAGTGCCGCTCACCGGCGTTCGGTCGGTTGGTGCAACAGCACCGACACTCGAAGAAGCCCAAGCGCTTCTCAACTCGTAATCAGTTCGTTCGTGGGCCGTTCGGTTGTAAACCGACGGCCCTTTTTTTATAATTTCAAAGAACAAAGAATTTGCCGCCATTACTGAAATTCGTTAGAATTTCAGTAATCCGAACTCCGCCAAAGAAAAACTTGAAATTGTCGCCTCGCTTTGCGAGGCCAAAACCGCCAAAGAGCCCGGAAAAACAATCGGCTCGAACCATGTTTTAGGAGAAAGAAGAAAAGAAAATTTTTTAATCATTGAATTCATAGGATTTTGGCAAGAAACAGCAGAAATGCTGATTTTTTGTTGGGCTTGACAACTAGCATCAAATATGCTAATCTTTCTACAGAATCGGAATTGTCCGAAATCCCCTTGCCGAGAGGGTTTCTCGGTAAATCGCACCTTACAGGAGGAATAACGATGAGCAAGATCGCACTCGCTGGATTGAACAAGGCGGACGTGCTGGCGGCACTCTACAACGCCTCGAAGCCCCAAGGCATGGGGTTCGTGCACTACGAACCCAAGCCGATGTCGCGGGAGGAGGCGGAGGGCCTGCTCAAGCAGACCACCTACTTCGACTACCTCAAGGGCCGGGTCATGAAGGTGAACCTCGCAGGCGACGAGCTCGACACGTGGGGCTACGACCGCGACAACGGTCAGGGAGCCGCGGAGCGTGCCATCGCGGAGCTTCGCTCGACCGGCGACGCCAACTCTTCGACCATCCAGGCGGCGCATCACACGAACACGATGGAAGCGGCCGAGGATGTGAAGGCGCATCTCAACGAGGAGAGCCACGTGGAGAAGGGTGGCCGCGTTGCCACGTTTCACCTTGGCTTCTCGGATGTCGCCGACAAGCTTGGTCCCGCTGTGGATGAGGCCGTCAGGAAGCGTCGGGCGTAACCAATCGCTCTCGCTTCGCCCAAAGGGGTACGTATGAGGAAACTCTGCGTACCCCTTATTTTTTTCTAAAATCATTGAAATTTTCATAAAAATGTTTTATTCTTTAGATATACGCTTCGGGAGTTCTTGAATTGGATTGCCGCCAAAGAAAAATTGGAAATTGTTAAATCTCGCGGCGAAGCCGCTCCGAATTCGCGGGGGGTTCCTTGCCGAAATGCGTTCGGACTAATTCAAGAATACTGCACCAAAACAAAAATCCCCGACGGGAATTACCGTCGGGGTCGTTTTTTTATTTTTTCAATTCGGAGGCAATTATGTTCCGCTGAATGGGATTTGTGCCTTCGTAGATTTCAAAGGCCAGGGAATCGTTTAACAGCCGTCCGGCCCTGATTTCGCGAAGATAGCCCGAACCGCCGTGAATCAAAATATTTTTATGAGCGAGGTCGGTCGCGATTTCGGTCGTTCTGATTTTCGCGGCCGAAGCCCATTTGCGAAAATCCGGCGAACCGGAATCTCGAAGAGTTGCGGCATACATCGTCCAAAACTCCGCCTCCTTAAGCGCAATCGCCATGTCCGCGAGCATGTGACCCATGGCTTGGTGTGAAATAATCGGCTTTTCAAACGCTTCCCTTTCTTTGGCGTAAGCAAGCGCGTCTTCAAAAGCGGCTTCGGCCACTCCCCAGGCCTGGGCCGCGATAAAAACACGGCCGGACTGCAGAGTGTCCATAAAAATTTCGTAACCTTTGCCAACGGGCCCCAAGGCGTTATAAATAGAAACCGGCGTATTTTCAAAATGAATCTCGCCAAAAGGAGCGGAGTGCAGGCCTCTCTTTTTCTTCTGGATTATCTCTACGGCTGGATTGTCTTTTAAATCAACAATAAACGCGGCGAAGTCCCCGCCCTGGATTGATGGCGGCCAAACCGGCCTGGATTTCAAGCGGGCCAAAACTATGGCGAAGTCGGCAAAAGTCACATTGGTAATAAATGCCTTGTCTCCTTTTATATTGAAGTTGTAGCCCACCGCGGAATTTGCAACCCAGTCGGCTGAAGTCTTAATTCCTTTGACATACGAACCAAAATCAGGCTCGGTCAAACAAAAACACCCAAACTTTTTACCTTCTATTGACGGCTTAAGGTATTTTTCAATCTGTTTCGGCGTGCCATATTTAACTATCGGATGAACGACCAAAGAGTTGGGAACGATAAACAAACTCAAATCGCCCGCGGCCCAAACTTTGGCCAGCTCTTTAGTGATAAGCATCTGTGAAACCGAATCCAGCCCCATCCCGCCGTGTTCTTCGGGAACATTCGCGCCCAAAAATCCCGCGTCAGCCATCTCTTTAAAAAGATGCATCGGGTGCTTTTCTTTTTCCTCGTATTCATTGACTATTGGAGCGAAATGACGCTTGGCAAAGTTCTTAGCCATCTCCTGGAGCGCTTTTTGCTCGTCGGTCAGGTTAAAATCCACAATCAGCCTCCTTTATTGAGTTTTAAACTCCGCTTTGATGCTACACTATTCTTTTTTATGCTACAATCATTTTATGCTTTTATCCCGCAATGCAATTTTAAGACACCTGAAAGATGGCAATATAATTATTGACCCTTTTGATACGAGAAAACTTAAAACCACAAGCTATGACGTGACGCTCGGCGAGTATTTTTGGCGCGAATCGCACCCCAACGGCGGACACACTATACATAATATATACGACGACGCCTCAACCAAACGCATCTGGTCAGGTCCACAACAAGCGCAAGCATCAGAGAAACTGGCAAAACAAATGAGCATGCGCTTTGCCAATATAAAGCCGTCCGATAAAATAATAATGCTCCATCCGGGCGAAACGATTCTCGCGCACACACAGGAATATATCGGCGGACGGACAAAATGCGTCGGTAAAATGTACGCCCGTTCGTCTTTAGGCCGGAATTTCATTGAAGTCTGCAAGGATGCCGGATGGGGCGATGTCGGCTATTTCAACCGCTGGACAATGGAAGTGACCAACAACTCCCAGCACTTCACAATACCGCTTGTCGTCGGACGGCGCATTGCTCAAATGGTTTTCTATGAAGTTGAACCAATACTTGATAAAGACTATTCCCAAGACAAAGGGAAATATCAGGCGGCTGACGACCTAAAGAAGCTCAAAAAAGAATGGAGCCCGCACATGATGCTGCCTAAAATGCATCTTGATTGGGAAGTAAAAACATCTTAACATCTACAAATACGTTCTTTTAGCTTGGAGGTAGTCGCTTGATCAATGACGCAAAAGGTCTTTCGGAGGCCTTGGAAAAAGAAGGAATTTTGCGGAGAGGCCACTTTGTATTGTCCGGCGGAGAGCATAGCGACCAATACATAGACCACGACACTATTTACGCCAATCCATTTCTTGTTTCCGTATGCGGACAGATTTTGGCGGATATATTTAAGACAACGACGGTCGAAACTATAATCGGTCCGGCTATGGGCGGCAACACTCTTGCGCATGAAACAGCCAGATGGCTCTCGCACTCCAGAAGTTCAAATATTCATGTGGCCTACAGCGAAAAAAGCGGATCGGCATTCACGATAGTTGAAACCCACAAACAATTTGTCGTCGGCAGACCCATTCTTTTCGTGGACGATGCTCTGACAACCGGACGCACTTTAAGAAATTTAATTGAGACCGTAAAAAAAATAGGGGGGCGGCCGGCCTATGTCGGAGTAATCTGGAACCGCGGAAATCTTGTTTATCTTGACGGCATGGATATACGCTCTATCATTGCCCAGCGCCTTCAATCATGGCCTGCCGCTAACTGCCCCTCTTGTCTAAGAGGCGATCCGATAAATACCGAATGCGGCCATGGCAAAGAATTTTTGGAGAGTTTAAAAAAATAACTACTGCGATTTTTCGTAGTAGTTTTTTGTCAGATAAAAAACTAAATATGCGGATAAAATACCGATAACGGCGCCGCCGAGAATATCAGACGGCCAATGAACGCCGGCGATAACACGGCTAATACCCATTGCCAAAGCCAAAAGATAAAATAATATTCCCCATTTGCGGTAGTAAATGAAGACCGCGCCAGCCAGCGCAAAAAAGAATGTGGCATGACCGGAAGGAAATGAGCCGCCGCCTGAATGGCCGATTAATTGATAAACGCCGTCTAAAACCTCAAAAGGCCGGGGTCGGTCATAAAAAAATCTGATGGCATCAGCGATGATGAAGCGGGACAAAACTCCGGAAGCAAGCGCCAAAAAAACCATTTTTTTGGCTCGGTGAAAATCGCGTTTAAAATAAAAACTCGCCGCCAGAAAAATTCCTAAACCAAAAATCATCCACCATCCAAAATACTCGGCTCTGAAAATCACGCCTAAATCAAACAGAGGCCATCGGCCGGCAAAACTATTTAAATAATTAAAAATCGCTGTGTCCATCTTACTTTTTGGCAAGTGTAATTAAATTTTTAAAAAGCATAGCTACAGTCAAAGGACCCACGCCTCCGGGCACGGGCGTAAATAAAGACGCCTTTTTGGCAACCGCCGGTTCAAAATCGCCTCTAATTGTTCCGGCATCGCTCGAAACGCCGGCATCAAGCGCCACAACGCCGTCTTTGACCATGTCGGCTCCAATCAATCCCGCCTTGCCCACTCCGGAAATAAGTATATCGGCTTCGGCAACCGCGCGCTTCATTTCATCTTCGGAGCTATTTTCGGTAATGGCGCGGAACGGCAAATTTAAAGACGAAAGCCATAAAACAACCGGCTTGCCGACCAATTTTCCGCCGGCTCCGACAACCGCAATGTTTTTTCCGCGAAGTTCTGCGCTGTTTTTTTCCAAAATATATTTTATGGCGCCCACGACCGGAGGCATTATCGCAAAGCGTCCGCTTGCGAATTTACCGAGTGATTCCGAAGACAAAACATCAGCGTCTTTATTTGCTGGAATTGCGTCCAAAAAATATTCTGTCTTTTGTTTTATTTCTTCCGGCAGCGGTAGCTGGACGATAACTCCGGTATTTTTCTTATCGTGAACTATATCTGAAATATAAGCGCGCAATTTTGTCCGCGACTTCCGTATTTCTTCGGATGGCTTTTTAATCTCAACTTCGGCGCCTATTTCTTTGCCAAACGCCTTTTTTCTTTTGATGAAACTGTCTGATGCCGAATTTTCGCCTATATAAATAACCGCGAGCTTTATTCTCTTGCCGAGTTCCGCGACTTCTTTTTTAAGTTCCTCTTTAATTTCTTCGGCTAATTTTTTTCCGTCAATAATCATCGCGGTATTGGAAATTTTTTAACAAGGCGCGCGACCTCTCTTTTAACGCTTGCGGGGCTTAAACTATTTTTTAAAACGCCGTCAATCCACAAAGCAATCTGCTTCATTTCTTTTTCTTTCATGCCTCTGGTGGTAACGGCCGGCGTGCCGATGCGGATTCCCGAGGGATTAAATGGCGACCGGCTATCGTAAGGAATACCATTGCGATTAACCACTATCCCGGCGGATTCAAGAAGTTTTTCTGCGTCTTTTCCTGCTACTCCTTTTTGCCAGACATCAATTAAAAACATGTGATTGTCCGTGCCGCCTGAAACTATTCGCCAACCGCGCTTTTTTAATTCGCCGGCCAAAGCTTTTGCGTTTTTAACAATCTGACGCGCGTACTTTTTAAAAGACGGCTGCATCGCTTCGTTAAGCGCAACGCCGATGGCCGCGGTTTGGTGGTCGTGCGGCCCGCCCTGCCCTCCGGGAAAAACAGCTTTATTTATCGCTTCCTCGTATTCTTTTTTAAAAAATATCAAAGCGCCCCTCGGCCCGCGAAGAGTTTTATGAGTTGTGGTTGTAACGACATCCGCGTATGGAAATGGCGGAGGACAAACTCCTCCGGCGACAAGCCCCGCGAAATGCGCCATATCAACCATTAAAATCGCGCCGATTGAATCGGCAATTTTTCTGAATTTTTTAAAATCTAATTCGCGCGAATAAGCCGAGTATCCCGCGACAATCAGCTTCGGCTTTTCCATTCTCAAATTCTTGAGAATTTGAGAATAGTTTAAAACTTCGGTTTTTCTGTCAACAGTATAATGAGCCCAGCGCCAGAATTTTGAAGTAAGACTTACTTTTGAGCCATGCGATAGATGCCCGCCCTGATCCAACGCTTGCCCCGCCATCTTTTCTCCCGGTGAAACCAAGGCAGAATAAACAAAAAAATTGGCCGGAACTCCCGAAAGCGCCTGAACATTTACTCCCCATCCGCCAGCTGGCGGATTTGGATTTAATTTAAAAAGTTTAAGCGCGCGCTCTTGGGTTAGTTTTTCAACCTCATCAATAATTTTATTTCCGGCATAATAACGCTTCCCCGGGTAGCCTTCCGAGTACTTATTCATCAGAACAGAGCCCGTCGCTTCTCGCACTTCGCGGGAAGCATAGTTTTCGGAAGCGATTAAATTAATAACGCTTGATTGCCTCTTTTCTTCGGCCTTAATCAATTTTTGCATCCGAGAATCAATCATTTATTCAGAATACTTCAGCCGGTCATTTTTTTCAATTCTTCTTCGCTCACTGCGCCTTCTCTTAAAATTTTTGGGGGCCGTGTTGTGCAATCAAGAACAGTTGATGGTTTTGACAGCGTCAAATCGCCCGCGTCTAAAATTAAGTCTGGTTGAACTTTAAGATTCTTAAATTCTTCAATGAGCTCGCCTATTTTCGTATGTTCTTTTTCGCCGGAAACATTTGCCGAGGTGCCGGCAATTGGTCCGCCGAATTTTTCAATAATTTTTAAAATCAGATCATGATTGGGCATCCGAACACCGATAGTCCCACCGTCTTTTGTAGGCAAAACGCAAGTAATTTTCCCCGGCCAAACTTGCTTCAAAAACTCTTTTATTTTTTCGTCTTTAATATCCGCGATCTTATCCAGCATCTCGTATGACGACACAAAAACAGGCAGTTTTTTGTCTTCAGCCCTCCCTTTTATTTCAAAAACTCTTTGAACCGCCTTCTCATTTCTAAAATCCGCCGCGAGTCCATAAACAGTGTCAGTCGGCACCACAACAACGCCGCCGTTTTTTAAAATTCCAACCGCCTCCTCTAAAATTAAAGCGGAGTTTTCTGTTAAAATTTTTAAAACTTTCATAACAGCTTCTTTATTTCATCAAGCCCCCTGCAATCATGGTCGCATCCTTCGTGGCGGACGCGCGATGATTCTAATTCGGGGCGTATTAATTGAAACGTGCGAACAATTGGAAAATATTCCTTAACCGAATTTAAAGCCCTGTAAGGATTGTCGTCCACAAAAATAATCGATTCTATATTTTTAAGTTTTTCTAAAATTTCTCCCGCGGCCCTTACTTTTGTTTCGTCGTCGGTCACAACAACATCGTCAACAAGCGCGCCGACGCCGCTTGCGCTCACTTTTTCTTTTTGCCAGTCGCTGTCGCCTAAGGTCAAAATCATGCTTTTCCATCCTTTTTCGGAGATTGTTTTAAGAAACGGCACGGCGTCCGCATAAACAAAACGCGGCATTTCCTTTTTTAGATTATTCAGCCCTCCGGTGACAAGCGGGCGATTAAATCCGACGAGGTTTTTTTCAAAAAAATCCAGGTGCCTTTCTTGATGATACGCCAAACCCAGATTGTCGAGATGTTTTCTAAAAAGAGAGCGGGTGGAATCGTAATCGCTTTCGCTGATTCCATATGAAACAAAAGTTTTTTTAATTTCTTTTGAAAAAGAGTCGGTGTCAAAAAGAACGCTGTCAAAATCTAAAAGCGCTATTTTGGTCATACTAATTTTAAAATGGCTTCGGCTAATTTTTGGTGGTCATGCCTAATCAACTCACCTTTGCGAATAAGACCGGTTTTTACCACTTTCAGCTTTTTTAAACCCGCGGCCTTGTCAAAAAACGGGTCAACGAAAAAGGCTCGCTCTTGGCGATAGCGCTTAAGTACTGCCTCGGGCGGTTTTTGATTGTTAAAAATTACGGCGTCCAGAACTTCTTCACCGAGATAATTTTCAAGAGCCGAAACAAAGTCCTTAGCCACAAACCCATGCGTTTCGCCGTATTTAGTCATAAGGTTGCAAATAAAAATTTTTTTGGCCTTGGATTGTTCTATCGCCTCTGAAATTCCGCGCGCCAATAAATTAGGTAAGACGCTCGTATAAAGATCTCCGGGCCCGATAACTATTAAATCGGCTTGTTTTATGGCTTTGAGCGCTTTGTGATTGGCCCTTGCATCTGGCTCAAGCCAGACGCGCTTTATCGCAAGCTCGCCATCGTGTTTGGGAATATCAATGTTTGTTTCGCCTTTTATCACCGACCCGTTTTCTAATTCAGCAAGAAGTCTTACGCTTGAAAGTGTCACCGGAATAACCTCGCCATTTTCAACTGCTAAAAGACGCGACGCTTCGACCAGCGCTTTTTCAAAATCGCCGCAAATTCTTTCAAGCGCGGTTATTATTAAGTTTCCAAGATTATGGCCGTCGAGCCCCCCCTCGCGGAAACGATAGTTAAAAAGCTTGGCTAAAAGTTCGTCGGGGTGTTTTGAAAGCGCGATTAGCGCTCGCCGGACGTCGCCTGTAGGTAAAATACCGAATTCCTCGCGCAAAATTCCGGTTGAACCGCCATCGTCAGCCATTGAAACAATTGCCGAAAGATAAACCGAACTCTTTTTTAAAGCCGATAAAACGGTGTATGTCCCCGTGCCTCCGCCGATAACAACGATTCTTTTTTCTTTAGACATCATAAAACTTTTTCGGCTCTTAAAATTTCTTCGGCCTTTTTTAAATCGTCCGGTGTCGCGGTTGAAATCCATAATGACGATTTCGCCGCGAAAACATCGTGCTCTTTAAGCATCTGTTCAATCATGGTCGTAAGGTAGTATTCGCCGTTTTCATGGCGGATTGGTTCATATTTAAAAATACGGCCGTCGAGCGCCATCGCTCCAGTTGAAACGCTGTTGGATTTCGGATGTTCGGGTTTTTCTTCAAGATTAATTATTCTTCCCAGCTCATCAACGCTGATAACTCCGAAGCGCCGCGGGTCATCAACTTCGGCCGTAAGTATCGCACAATCGTGCTTTAAAAGACACTCAAGCCCTTCCCGTCCGTGGATATCATCGGCAAAAAGCATTAAAAATTTATCGCGGCCTAAATATGGCTGGCAGAGCTTCAGGGCGTGCCCAGTGCCAAGTTTTTCTTTCTGCCAAACGTATTGAACTTTTAAACCCTGAAACTTTTCGCTCAAAAATTCTTTAATCTGCTCGCCCTTATAACCTATGACCACTATCAGCTCATCAATTTCTTTAGGCAGGGCATTGATAATGTGTTCAATCATCGGCCGACCGCTGATAAGCAAGAGGGGCTTAGGTTTATCATTTGTAAGTGGCCTCATCCTAACTCCTTCGCCAGCGGCTAAAATTACGCATTTCATAATATTTATTCAACAGTAACGCTTTTAGCTAAGTTGCGGGGCTTGTCGACGTCGCGCCCTTTTAAAACCGCCATATGATAAGCAAAAAGCTGAAGCGGTATTACCGAAAGAATCGGACTCAATTCCTCGCGCGTTTGCGGAATAGTTATGACATGGTGGGCGTATTTTTTAATATCTTCGTCTCCTTCCGTGGCCAGCGCTATTATTTTGGCTTTGCGCGCCTTTAATTCCTGGAGGTTAGAAATGGTTTTTTCGTAAACGCTGTCCTTAAGCACTACAACCATTGCCGGAAAATCCGAATCCACTAAAGCTATCGGGCCGTGCTTCATCTCGCCGGCCGGGTATCCCTCGGCATGAACATAAGAAATTTCTTTGAGCTTTAAAGCGCCCTCAAGAGAAACCGGCCAATTATATTTACGTCCGAGATACAAAAAATTATTGTATTTTGAGTAAGATTTGGCGAGCTTGCGTATTTTTCTGTCGGAAGCCAAAATTTTTCGCGCTTTTGACGGCAAGGCCAGCAACTCTTTCAGAAGATCGCTGGCTGACTCCTGATTGAGAAAGTTGCGCATACGGCCGAAGTAAACCGCGGCCAGAATTAAAACCGCGATTTGCGAAACAAAAGCTTTGGTTGAGGCCACGGCGATTTCGGGACCGGCGTGATTATAAATTCCGGCATGAACCTCGCGGGCAATGGAAGAGCCGACGACATTGACTATGCCCAAGGTCAGCGCTCCTGTTTTTTTAGCTTCGCGAACCGCTTCCAAAGTATCGGCGGTCTCTCCCGACTGTGAAATAGCAAACATCGCCGTTTCTTTATCCATTATCGGCGGGTGATAACGAAATTCCGAGCCATATACAACTTCGGTGGGTAAATTGGCTAATTTTTCAAAAAGATACTTGCCGATAAGTCCGGCGTAATATGAAGTACCGCAGGCGGCAATAACCGCTCTTTTAATTCCGCCCAGCCGTTCTTGGGCTGAATCAAGTCCGCCGAGCTTCGCCCGTCCTTCTTTAGCCAGCGCCCGGCCGCGAAGAGCGTTTTCAATAACCTGCGGTATTTCATGAATTTCTTTTTCCATAAAATGATTAAATTCTCCTTTTTCGGCATCTTCCAGCGACCAATCAATCATTTTCACTTCTTTTTTGAGAGGCTTGCCGCTCTTTGAGCTGGTCCGCAGAATATTAAAAATTTTTTTTGATTTCGGACTCAAAACGGCCATTTCGTTGTCATTGAGATAAATAACTTTTCTGGTGCGCTTTAAAACCGCGGCCGCATCCGAAGCTATGATAAATTCATTTTTACCCACACCCAAAAGCAAGGGCGAGCCGCGCCTTGCTCCGATAAGCGTTCGCGGCTCATCAAGAGAAAAAACAGCGATACCGAAAGTTCCGACAACATGCCTCAAAGCCTGCGCCACCGCGGTCTGCAGTGTGGGCGCGCCGAACGCCAGACATCTTTCAATTAAATGAGTCAGAACTTCGGTATCGGTTTCGGAACGAAAAACATGTCCTTCGCGCATCAGCGCTTCGCGGATTTTATCGTGGTTTTCAATAATACCGTTATGCACGACGAAAATGCGGTTGCTACAGTCGGCATGCGGGTGGGCGTTGGAAACGCTCGGCTCGCCGTGAGTAGCCCAGCGGGTATGAGCAATGGCCAGAGAGCTTTGAGGTAAATTTTTTATTTTTTTTTCAAGCTCCGAAATTTTTCCGACCTCTCGCTGCATAAAAGCCTCGCCGCCGGAATCAACCGCCGCGATACCCGCCGAATCATAACCGCGGTATTCAAGACGCTTGAGTCCTTCAAGCGCTATTTGAATCGCATTTTTTTTGCCAATATAGCCGACTATTCCGCACATAAATCCACAATAATTTAATTTCTAAACGGTTTTTATCAGCGACCACAAATTATCAAAAATGATTCTCTGGGTTTTTGCGATTTTATCGTCTTTTACCAAAACTCCGAATGGCGTGTCGTCTTCGGCCGCCGAAATCAGAGCCACCTTCGGGCCGTAAATTAAAATATAGGCCGGCGCGTCTGAATCAACCCATTTTCGTTCGGCCATTTTAAGGTTTTGCGGGTCTCCGCCTTCACCCAAAGCAATGACTTTGGTTTTTATTCCTCGTTTTATTTTTTCTTTGGTGAAATCGGGGAAAAGCTTGTATAAATACGAACGAACCGATTTTGAAGAGTAAAGCGCGTATTCTTTTTCGGGAAGAGCATCCACTGTAATTAGAACATCCTCCAGCATCTTTCGGATTCCCTCGTCGGAGTCAAAATACTCAACCGAAGGCCTTCCGCCTTGTTTTGAATAAAAAGACAGGAGCGCGGGCAGGGCTTGGCGCACTCTTTCCTCGCTTATTTCAATTTTTTTCTTTTGGGCCTCAAGCGTATCAATTATGTTTTCGGGTGAGCGAACGCTAAAATGCCTGCGCGCGCCTTTACGCTCGCCCGTGACCAGCCCCCTTTGTTCAAGAGAATTCAGGGCATCATGAACCGACCCGCGATTTATTCCGGTTTTTTGGGCTAGAGCTCTGATTGAAGCCGAACCAAGGGGCAAAATAGCGCTATAGACCTGCATTTCCTTGTCAGCTAATCCTATACATTTCAGGGCATCTCTCACTTCAAGTATATATTTTAAGGGTATTTTTTGCCTACCCAAGTGTCAACGAATTTTCTACAAGAATTGGGGATAAGTATTTTGTCAATTCAGGCACTTGACAAACTCTGTGGATTTGCTATAATGGCGAAATAAGGCTTATGTGGCGCCTCTGTGCTTCGCCTCTATGGCGAATGTATATGCGCCCTAAGCCGTTCAGAGGCCGGCTTTCACTGGGCCTCACGTGTAATGCCCAGGGCCACTGACTTTTCGGTGGCCCTGGGCACGCAATCATAGTTCTTTTCATTTCGATCTCCTGTCGGTCCCGCGGGCCTGGTTAAAGACATGCGGGATACGCGGCGAAGAACAACATGCGGTTGGGCCGGATTCAGAGATGAAGTCGGCTAACGGGCATGCTTCGTTGAGGCGCATCGACAAAGATGTATGGTTGCGCCGGGAGACCACCTAATAATTCCAGCAGGGATTCCGCTGGCGTGAGATGACCGTCAGGCCCGAAATAAAGGGCTACTATCGTGTCATCGGCCGGGTACGCAACCCCGGCAAATCCAAAAAAAACCCGCCTTCCCCAAGAAGGCGGTAATTTTTTTGCCCCAATTTGACTATTTTATAGATTTATTGCTTTATATTGACAAACGCCCCAATGCCTACTATTCTATACGGCAGTCCTGAAAATGGACTTTTAACATGATTTCAAGCATAGCCGTGGGTTTAGCCCTCTCGCTAAACATACTTTTAGGACTAAACCCGCGATTTATAGAAAAACAACAGGCTCTGGAAGCCAAAAAAGAGCCTGAATATATAGAGGTCTGGCTGACCGCCTACTCCAGCACCCCGGACCAGACCGACAGCACGCCGCATATCACGGCGTCAAACACCAAAGTTCGACATGGCATAGTTGCCGCGAACTTTTTGCCGTTGGGAACGGAAATACAAATCCCGGAAGTATTCGGTGATAAAGTTTTGGTGGTTGAAGACAGAATGCACCGCCGAAAAACCGACTTCGTTGACGTCTGGATGCCCACGCGCCAAGATGCTAAAAATTTTGGCATCAGGCGCGCAAAAATCATAATAGTAGAACGTGGTCTTGACAAAACATAATTTAAATATTAATCTATATACGAACGTCTTTTGATAAAGGGGGTTTTAGGTGAAAATTGTACCCGCGCGGATTCATAGACTTTGGTTCGGACTTGCCGAAAAAATTAGTACTGCGTTTTTTATCGGAAAGATAGCGGCAGCAACGATCACGGTCGTATTTTTTTTCTATTTAGGCGGGGCTTTTTATTACCATTCTTTCCCGAGAATGTTTGAAGTTAAACAAGTAAAAGGCAAAGAGGGTTCGGCTTACACCGGAGCATTAGTTAAAATCGCCTAGGAAATGACCGGCAACTGGATGCCAAACGATCTTATCTGGCCGACTATACTTTTGGACAACCCGCAAAATTTCCAGCTCGGAGAGCTTGAAGCTATGCGCCATGCCATAAGAATGCTGCGGGATAATTTTTCACGGTTGCGTACCACGGATCGTATAGATAAAAATGTAGAAAAGGCCTTTGTCGGTTTTTCGAATGACCCGTTTAAATGGATCTTTCCCTCAGCCGAAAACAGATACCAGTACGGCTTAGATGGATTAAGAGACTATGCACTAAACCTCGCAACGGAAAAAAACTCAAAAACCCAATCTCATTTTTATCCGCGATCGGATAATCTGGTTGATTTCCTCAAACAATTCCTTTCGCTTCTGGGCGGAGTCAGTAATCGACTGGCTAATGCTCCAAGAGACCGGGATACGCGTCTAAGCGAGGAAACAGCTGGCGACACCACTATTACCGGAGAAAAACGCATTATTCACGCGACTCCCTGGTCTGAAATAGACGATAACTTTTACTTCGCCCGCGGAACACTATATGTTTTGCGTCATCTGATGGTTGCGACCAAACACGATTTCAGGCAAGTGCTGGAAAATAAAAAGTCTATGGAATTAGTCGACGCCATCATAGAAACTTTGGATCGAACTCAATTTGACCCGATATTTATCGCGAACGGAGGGTTGGGGTCGCTGGTTGCCAACCACTCGTTGCAACTTCAAGCGCTTCTTGAAGATTCACGCCAAAAAATGAGATCGCTTCAAAGTATTCTTGAACAATAAAAGCCTTGCGGTTTACCGCAAGGCTTTTAATTTATTTAATCTCCCGCCCTCTCCATTGTTCGGCTTTATTTATAAGAGAAATTAGAGAGCAAATAAACGCCGGCCATAAAAGAATGTAGCCGATAACCGACGTGGCCACCGACCAAAATTCCTCCGGGGACTTAATTGAATAAAAAACGGGTGTCAGCAAGAAAAACGCGATTGCGGCCGAATGAAACGCCGTCTTAATCTTGCCAGCCGAATTGGCTTCCATTTTATTTTCAGAGCGCCGATATCCAAAAATTCTTTCGGCGGTTGATATGACATCGCAAATTAAAAGCAGCGCAAATATGGCGACGGCATTCCAAGCGACGGTAAAAACGAGGGCCACAGAATATGACCAAAGAAATATTTTGTCTGCCAATGGATCCAAAAATGCGCCTAGGCGGGTTTCGCCGTACTTTTTTGCCAGACGGCCATCAAGCCAATCGGTCAATACCAGCACGAGAAACAAAAATAAAATTATATCTGGCGAAAAATTTTTTGCCAAATGCGGGTATCTGCCGGGAGAGCTCAACTGAAGATATAAAATAAACGCAAACGGCGGACCAAAAATTATTCTTACTAAACTTGCGCAATCGGCGTAGGACATATTAAACCTCGCTCAAAGGACCTTCAGTATTTATACCACGACCCGGTTAAGTTCTCAACTACAAAACGATGTTTACGAGTCGTCCTCGGACGACAATTATTTTTTTTGGTTTTTTACCGGCGAGACCATCCTTAATTTTTTGAAGGCCAAGAGCCTCTTTTTCAATTCCTTCGTCTGACGCCCCCGACGACGCCTCAAACCTATCACGGACTTTTCCATTTATCTGCACGACGACCGTTTTAACACTCTCTTTTGTTTTTGATTCTTCGTATTCGGGCCATTTTGATTTGTGCACACTTTCTTTCTCGCCAGTTTCACGCCAAAGTTCTTCGGCTAGAAAAGGCGCGAATGGCGCCAGGAGCTTTAAAAATGTTTTAAAACTTTCTTTGCCAGGGCCTTTTTCAAGAGAGTTTAGAAGAATCATCAGCTGTGAAATCGCGGTATTGTAATGCAGGCGCTCAATATCCTCGCCTATTTTTTTTATTGACTGATGCAGGGTCGTTTCCGAGACGCTGCCCCCGTCTTCTTTCTTAATTTTTTGTCCTAGATTCCAGACGCGATTTAAAAATCTATCAATGCCGGCAATTGATTCATCTCTCCAATCGCCTCCCTGTTCGTAAGGCCCGATGAACATCAGATGCATCCTTAAAACATCCGCGCCCAATCTTTCTATCCATTCATCTGGATTAACAACATTGCCTTTGGACTTGGACATTTTGGCGCCGTCCTTAATCAAAAGCCCGTGCGCGCGAAATTTTTTAAAGGGCTCCGCAAAATCGATCAAACCCCAATCGTGAAAAACCTTGGTCAGAAATCTTGTGTACAAAAGATGCAAAACGGCGTGTTCCGCGCCTCCGGTATACATATCAACCGGAAGCCATTTTCTTGCCCTAAGTTTGTCGAAGGGTTTTTTCTTGTTTTTGTGATCTATGTAGCGGAAAAAATACCAGGCCGAATCCAAAAAGGTATCGGAAACGTCTGTTTCGCGCCTTGCCTCACCTCCGCATCTCGGGCATTTTGTTTTCGCAAATTCTTCAACAGTCGCAAGCGGTGATTTATCTGTTCCGGTCGGGCGAAAGTCTTTGGTATCCGGGAGCAATACCGGCAAATCTTCTTCCGAAACAGGCTGCCAGCTACATTTTTCACAATAAATCATAGGAATCGGCGGGCCCCAATAACGCTGGCGACTAATCAGCCAATCGCGAAGGTGGTATTGAACTTTAGTCTCTCCGCCGACAAATTCTGTGATTTTTTTCTTAGCTTCTTCGGAACTTAAACCATTAAATTTACCGGAGTCAACAAGGTGGCCTTCGCCAACATAAGCCGAGTCCAAAACCGGACAAGTCTTTTCGGGATAATGCGGACAAACAACCATTTTTATCGGCAAACCGCACTTTTTTGCAAATTCAAAATCGCGCTGGTCATGCGCGGGCACGGCCATAATGGCACCTGTGCCGTATCCGGCCAAAACATAGTCGGCAATCCAAATTGGAATTTCTTCTTTGTTGGCTAGATTAATTGCCTTTATTCCTTTTAGCTCAACACCCGTTTTATCCTTGCCCTCGGCAATTCTTTCTTCTAAGGTTTTATTTTTTGCTTCTTTGATATATTTCTTCACTTCTTCTAGATTCTGAGTTCTATTTTCTAGTTTCTGCACAAGCTCGTGCTCCGGCGACAAAATCATGTAAGTCGCCCCGTATAGCGTATCCGGTCTTGTCGTAAAAACCTCAATATTGAAGTCCGACTTCAATATTGGAAATTTTATAGACGCTCCTTCAGAGCGGCCAATCCAATTTTTTTGCGCCGTCTTTACCTGCTCCGACCAGTCAATCTTATCCAAATCGTTTAAAAGCCGCTCGGCATAGTCCGTAATTTTGAAAAACCACTGCTCAAGCTCTTTCTTTATAACTTCTGTTCCGCATCTTTCACATTCACCGGCTAGAACCTGCTCATCCGCAAGAACAGTCAAGCATTTTGGACACCAATTTACGTTTGCCTTTCTGCGCACGGCAAGTCCTTTTTTAAACATCTGCACAAAAATCCATTGAGTCCATTTGTAGTATTCGGGGTCGTAAGTCTCTAATTTTTCGTCCCAAGCAAAACCATCGCCAATCATTTGAAGCTGGCGATAAAAATTTTTTTCTGAAACCTTCGCCTGCTCTTTCGGATGTTTGCTTATTTTGATGGCATAGTTTTCGGAATGAATCCCGAAACCATCAAGGCCGATCGGCTCGAAAACATCGTTCCCTTCCATGCGCTTTTTTCTTCCATAAATATCCGCTCCGACAAATGCGTACATATTGCCGACATGCAAACCTTCCGCCGAAGGATACGGAAACATCATCAGGTTATAAAACGGTTTTTTGGCCTTGCTTAAATCGGGCTCGTAGATTTTATCTTTAAGCCAGCGCTCCGCCCACTTCTTTTCTATTTTTTTGAAATCGTAGTCGGGCATTTAATTATTTTAAGCCATTTTGGCTTATATTGACAATCGCCAAAAAAACGCTAGCATAAAAACGGATTTACAACTTGGGAGGAAACGCAATGCTTGAACAAACACGGAAAGGCAAAAGTTATGTTGCCGGCCAGTGGGTAAATAGTGGCGCAGGCGATTTCTTTGTGTATAACCCGGCCGACACCGATAAGGTCGTGGGCGTTGTATCGGTTGCTACTAAAACAGAAATTGACAAAGCGGTTGATGCCGCAAACGAAGCGCTGAAAACTTGGGGACATGAATGGTCTTGGGTTAAGCGCGCTGAAGTAATTGACGATCTGGTTCAGTTGGTCAAAGAGCATCAGGAAGACATCGTAAAATTTGGCGCGTGGGAATCCGGCAAAATCGTAAATGAAATGAGAGCCGATGTCATTGAAGGCATTCATATGTTTCAGGTCTGCGCCGGACGCGGACGACAGCCGATAGGACACAAAATTTCTTCAGAAATTCCTGAAAAAGACGCCGAGACTTGTCTTTCGCCGCGAGGCGTATGCTCGGTAATCACGCCGTGGAATTTCCCGTTCGCTATTCCCACATGGCTTATCGGTCCGGCGCTTGTTTCCGGGAACCCTGTAATTTTCAAGCCATCCGAAGAAACTCCGCTTACAGGACAATTTTTGGTTGAACTTTTTGCTGAAGTTGCCAAAAAGCATAATGTGCCTCCAGGCGTCTTAAATCTCGTGCATGGCGCGGGCGAAGTCGGCGACTATCTGGTGCGCCATCCCGGAACTGTGGGTCAGCTCTTTACCGGCTCAAACGAAGTCGGAGCTGCAATCAAAAAAATCGCGGCGGCCCATCATGATAAATTCGCCGTTTGCGAAATGGGCGGGAAAAATTCCTTGATAATTTTAAAAGATGCGAATTTAGAACTCGCCGTAAATGCCGCGATTCTTTCAGCTTATAAAACCACCCACCAGCGCTGTGTTTCGGCAGACCTAATAATCGTTGAGGAAAGCATTGAGCCGGAATTCACGAAACGATTTTTGGAAATGACTGATCGCGTGCGCTTCGGCGACCCGTTTGACCTAAATTCCTTTGCCGGACCATTGATTAACAATGATGCAGTGCTCAAGTTTGCGACAACCGCCGAATTAGTCGTCAATGAGTGTGACGAGATTCTGCGTTTCAGTGCGGTTACGACACCGCCGGGCTTACCAAATTCTAACTTTGTTAGACCTTTTGTGGTTCGCATGCGCCATCGCCCGAATACTCATGCTCTACGAAATGAGTTTTTCACCCCAATTGTCGTCATAGTTCCGGTCAAAGATTTTGAAGAGGCGCTGTTTGTCGCAAATGATACGGAATACGGTCTTTCAATGGCACTTATCACCGAGGATTACCGAAAAATGCGCGAATTTAAGATGCGTGGTAAAGCCGGACTGAAATACGTCAATCTTCCGACAATCGGAGCGGAGGTCCATCTGCCTTTCGGCGGAATGAGACGCTCCGGCACCGGAATGCCTTCGGCCGCGTGGCTCTTAAACTACATGTGCCACGAAACGGCATATACCGTAAATTGCGGACACGAAATCAAAATGGCCCAGGGCCTTTCTGCAAAAACGAATTAACGAAACACCACCGATGTCCGTCGGGGGCTTTTTTATTTTTTCCGCAAAT
>ERZ1292645.131-Hain-H14-02um-R2-131-length-34660-cov-6_pt1 | contig 34660 bp, 34 predicted proteins | sample MGYA00564401_ERZ1292645 | MGnify/ENA primary metagenome ERZ1292645 (study PRJEB36523, sample SAMEA6512644) | groundwater metagenome | collected 2019-01-09 | study: AquaDiva: Metagenomics assemblies of 32 groundwater samples | reverse complement strand
AACGTTTTCTGCAGATCCTTTCGATAAATCCAGAGCTTATTATAAATATCCCGTTCAGTCGTCAAATAGACAACGACACGAAGGCCAGTCTTACGAGTAATCATTTCTTGGATAAGCGTATCGGAAGGATTGGTTGTCGCGATTTTGATCCCGAATGTATCACGAGCAAAGGGAATAACCTTGTGTTGCCTAGCCAAACGTTCAGGAATAATCCGAAAGACATCTTCAGGAATAGAGATTTTTCCAAGAACAATAAATGGCATTTTAAGAGAGTCGGCGATCAGCATCCCCAGATTTTCATCAGAAATAATGTCTCGCTCAATAAGTGCATCGGCAAGCGACATCTCACTATTTTTGGCGTAGGTTTCTATCTCCGCAAGTTTTTGCGGATTTACCAATTTAACATTGAGGACAATAGTTTTTAATTGTTCATCAGTAACGAGCATTACCTCTATTATTTCCTATTACAAGGAAGTGCGCAAGTGGTCTCTCTCAAACGATAAAAAAGATAAAGAAAAATCATAAATAAATAGATAATTACCTCTTATATATAGTATTTAGATTCGGATTGATGCATTGTTTTTTTGTTACAACTTGGTATAGTAGATATATGTTTACCGATACGCAATTAAAACAATTACAATCTTTATTTGATCAACAACGAAAAGGTTTCCAAACAGACATCAAGGCAAGTGAAGAAAGGTTGGAAGGGAGAATTAAAGACACTGAAGAAAAAATTGAAGAAACCGAAAAAAGATTAGTAGGGAAAATCGAAGATGTCGAAGTAAGATTGGAGGAGAAGATTAAAGATACTGAAGAAAGATTGGAAAATAAGATTAGAGAGTCTGAAGAAAGAGTGACAAGGAAAATAGAAAGAGAAGCAGCAGATTTGGCTCAGTTAATTACATCTCTAAGTAAAAAGCAAGATAATCATGAAAAAAGACTACAAAACCTTGAGTCATACTTACCACAACATACTTAGAGAGTAGACGAATCTAACTTTTTACTGATCTCAAGAAGCCGAGCATACAGCTTTTCAAAATCATAAAAGCTTTTGTTTACAAAACCTTTGGCTCCTAGCTCCCTGGCTCGTTCAATATCATCAGGTTGTCCAAGCGTCGAGAAAACAAGCACTGGAATTTTATTCAGAAGACCAAGCTTCCCCATTTCAACAAGCACGTCAAACCCATCTTTTTTGGGCATAACCAAATCAAGCAATATAACATCAGGTGCTACCGTAGTAATTTTTTGTAGCCCCTCTTCTCCGTTAGCTGCCTGTTCCACCAGGACATTTTTTTCAGCAAATTTATGGGCATAAAACTCCCGAAAAAATGCGTCATCTTCAATCAGTAAAATCTTCATAATAAGGATGTTAGTTGTTTTATTTCTGTAGTTAGCGCTAATTCCTCTCCTGTTTTCTCAATTTCATAAAGAGAAACAATCATTCGTTTAACACATACGTTAATAGATGCAAGAATCTCACTTTCAATAGTCTCCCTGGTATCTTTTTTTGCACGAAATATCTTTTCTATTAAACGGGCAAGCTCTCCGATGCTGGAATATCCCATCACCAAGCTTTGGCTGCCAAGAGAATGCGCTGCCATATGAATAATTCCTATTGCCTCAGTATTGTGCGGTTCTTTTAAGAGGATTGCAATTTGCTGTTGCATATCATTGATATAGGCTCGGGCTGTTCGGACATATAGAGGTTTATATTTCATTTTATCTTCGGGAGTGATATCCATAGTACTACTAATTTTATACTATACTTGGCAAAGGAACCCTTGTCAATGAAAGGAGACTGATGGAACAAGTGTCGTTGTTGGAATTTCTTGTAGCTGGTTATCATTGATCTCTACTGCTTGAATATTGGTATTTTCTTCATCATCAAACAGCATAACCGCCAAAGGAAGCGACAAAAGAACGATCAATAGAATAAGGAATTTGTACTGAATAAAAACAGCAAAAAAACGACTTTTTTTCTGTCGAGGTTTTACTTTTCTTTTTTTTATCATACATTACTCCTCTTATTAGAGAACCAAAAATCTCTATACTTGTCAACTAGGACGAATACTGTCAAAATAAGAGAATGCCACATGTGCCTAACCATATTCTCTGGTTGAATACCATAGACAAAGACGATAGACAATTAGTCGGAGAAAAAGCAGTATTTTTGGGAGAGATAGCACGAGCAAAATTCCCAACAGAAAAAGGATTTGTTATTACTACGAAAGTCTTTGATTTATTCCTTTCAGAGAATAAACTGACTCATCAAATCGATGCACTTTACGATACGATTAGCTTCCATCACCCTGAATCAATTGCACAGGTAAGTAATCATATCAAACATACTATTCTGAAAGCCCCACTTTCGCAAGCAGCTACCCATGTTATTTATGAAGCATATAGTACATTTGGCCATGTGTTTCACGATACAGAAGTGACTGTTTCGCTCTCTCCTCTTGATGAAAATATGGTTTTGGAAGATCTGTCTTTCACGATAAAAGGCGAAGCAGCGCTGCTGGAAAAGTTAAAAGAACTATGGGCATCGCTTTTTAGTCCACGGGTGCTACTCTCATTACAACACCATAAAAAACTCCCTCATACACTCAAAACAGCAATTCTTGTCCAAAAACCTCTGCATCCAGAAAAGACTGGGACGATCTTCACGATTGACCCTGTTACCAATAACAAAAATGTAATGATTATTGAGGTAGAACATGATCGCTATACCGTCGCCAAGACAGACTTCACCGTCACAAAGAAAAATCCAGCACCCCAGGCAGAGCTTTCTGACAATCAAATTATGGATATAGCATTGCTTGGAAAAAAACTTGAACGTCAAACTTACTTCCCCCAAGCAATTGAATGGGGATTGGTAGATACTACTATCTATCTGCTTCGCAGTAGAAAAATCACGACTGTCCCAGCACAACAACTACGAGAGAAAGCTTTTGCAACCAGACAAGCCCTTCTGGCTTCAGGTATATCCATGGCTCCGGGAGTAAAACATGGTCCCCTCATTCCATTTGGTACTTCATCTATCAATAAAATTACTGGTGCAGTTATCTTTCTGACGGATATACCAAGGCAAATCCAACAATTAAAACAAGCTGCGGCACTCATTATCTCATCAGAACATACGCCTATGGAAAAGATACTACAAATAAAAACATTGGGAATACCAATCGTAGCAGGCACAGGAAAGATAGACATTCCTGAAGGAACAGTAGTTACCGTCAATGGAACAACCGGACGAATCTATAAAGGAGGTGTTGCTTCTGAGCAAGAAGCCAAATCAGCAACAAAACTTTTTGTTAATCTCGAAAAGATAGCAACTCTTCCAGCATTTACGAAAGGCACTATTGATGGAATTGGGCTACTCTGTCAAGAATGTTTGCTGAAAGAAAATATTGAAAAAGTGTGTACCTCAATTGCTCCACACCCGGTAATACTCGCGAGTAAATATCACGATACAGATCGCTTCACCCAGGCTATTACTGCACTGAAATATCTTCATCAAAAAAAGTCACTCAGTAACATTCACTTTCTTATTGCATCAATTCGTTCAGTAGGTGAACTAACGGAAGCAAAAAAACTACTGACGAGAACAAAACTCCACCGATCCCCTCACTTTAAGGTATTGTTGATGATCGAAACACCAGCGCAGGTTATTATGCTTGAAAAGTATATTCAAGAAGGCATTGATGGTATTGTTATCAGTACAACTGCACTTACACTTCTTCTGATGGGTACACAGCGTGGCATTGATGAAGCACATCCTGAATATGACGTTCGTAACCCGGCAGTTCTGTGGGCAATTAAGGAAGCTGTGCAAACAGCTGCAAAACACCATATCACTTCTTCAATCATTTTGAGCAAACCGTACCCTTCTGTGCTTGAACAGGTGGTTGAACATGGCATTACTAGTATTATCGTTAATCCTGAAGAAATAACTTCGGCCAGAGCACATCTGTTGAAGGCGGAAAAAATTCTTGTGGAGAAAAAGTTTGCGATGAAACATACTTGATAGTTTGTCACAAATATTCTATACTTCTTTTTTATGGCATATCTTGTACTTGTACGTCACGGTGAATCAGAATGGAACGCAAAAAGCTTGTGGACAGGGCTAACGGATGTAAGTCTTACTGAAAAAGGTGTTGCAGAAGCACAAGCTGCTGGCGAAAAAATTAAAAATATTCATTTTGATCTTGCGTACGTTTCTACACTAAAACGAGCACAACAAACCCTCGATGAGATTAAAAAAGTGATTCATCAAGATCCTCCCACAAAAGAAAATGCAGCACTCAACGAGCGAGACTACGGCGATTACACTGGAAAAAATAAATATCAGGTAAAAGAAGAAGTTGGGGAAGAAGAATTTATAAGAATTCGTCGTAGCTGGGATCACCCCCCGACCAATGGTGAATCACTCAAAATGGTCTATGAACGAACAATCCCTTATTATCAAGAAGAAATTTTGCCAAATTTAAAAGAAGGCAAAAACATTCTTGTAGCTGCTCATGGCAACAGCCTTCGTGCACTTATTAAATATTTAGACAATATTTCTGATGCCGATATCCCAAACCTCGAATTTGCTACAGGAACTATTTATGTGTACGAAATTGATCCAGAGGGAAACATTACTGATAAAAAAATCTACGGAGCCGGAAAGGCAAACTAAAGATACTTCTTAGTCTAAATGAAAGACCAAGACAAACTCCCCTTTTGGTCCTTTTTTCTTAAAACCAGCCAGTGCTTCTGAGATCCTCTCTCTTTTTACTTCTTCAAATTTCTTCGTCAATTCACGCGCGAGGACTATCTCAATATCTCCAAACACTTCCTGCATTTCTTCCAACGTTCGTAATAACTTGTGTGGTGCTTCAAAAAGAATAACCGTGGTTGTAAGTGACTGCTGTGATTGCTTAATATTCTGGAAGAACGTTTTACGGTGGCCTGCTTTATGGGGAGGATAACCAACAAAAGTAAATTTATCTGTTGGAAGTCCTGAAGAAGTGAGGGCTGTAAGGACTGATGAAGCACCAGGGAGAGATTCTACTTTAATTCCTTGAGCAAGACATTCTCGAACAAGACGAAAACCAGGGTCAGAAATAGCAGGTGTCCCAGCATCCGAGACCAAAGCAATTTGTTGATCAGCTTTAAGTAGCTCAAGAATCTCAGGAATACGTTGTTGTTCATTTTGCTCATAGTAAGAGAGTAAGCGAGGTTTGGTTTTGTCTTCTGGATTGGTAGCAAAGTTGGTCAAGAGTCTCTCCAGAAGCAACCCCGTCCGGCGAGTGTCTTCACAGGCAATAATATGTACGTTAAACAGCGTTTTGAGTGCTCGAAGCGTGATGTCTTCAAGGTTCCCAATTGGCGTTGCAACGAGATAGAGTGTTCCCATGGGGAGATTATACACTTTTTAATACTTTCTGACTAATCCTACGACCCTCCCCTGAATTTTAAGGGTTTTGGGATAGATAGGTTGCATCGTTGCATTGGCTGGCTTGAGGACTACTTGCCCGCCTTCTTGATAGAAGCGTTTGAGGGTCGCAAGATTATCATCAACAAGGGCGACAACAATCTCGCCGTTAATTGCGTGATTCACTTTTTCAATCACCACATAATCACCATCCATAATACCATCTTCAATCATGGATTCTCCCTTTACTTGAAGTACGTATGCAGTTTTGGAACCAGAAAGCATAGAGGCCGAAATTTGAAAGGTAGCATTGGGATCAGTGTGCGGTTCAAGTGGTTGTCCGGCAGCGATGTATCCCATGAGTGGTAGTTCAATTGAGGGTTCAATCCGATTGAACTTCGCAATAATATTTTCATCTTTCACTTTAAGAATTCGTGAGTTTCCATCAATTTTTTGAATATAGCCTTTGTCCACAAGATTGCGGATAATGACATGAATCGTTGAGACGGCTTTGTGTCCTGTGCCTTCCGCCATTTCTTTGAGTGTCGGTGCATAACCATGTTTACTCTGGAATTGGACGAGAAATTCTAGTAATTGTCTTTCTTTTCGGTATAGTACTCCTGGCATAGTTAGTAAAAAAAACCCGTATGAGTAATAAAAAATATACGACATTTTCGTATATTTTGTCAATCAGGTCAAAGTGGTATTAACAAGATCATTATGGCTAAAAAGAACGGGGCGAGAAGACTCGTATGGATAAAAAAGAGTAAAAAGAGAAAATTTATAATCCCGCCTGCAATAAAAAGACGGGTTTGTGATTTGATACTGTTTAACCAAACGACAAATGGGAAAAGGAGAAGTACTAAATCCTGGTAATTTGTATGAAGACTGCCCAGAATCATCGCAATTACCAATATCCCCCACTGCCTATCAAACCGATCACCTGTTGGTTGCCATTTTCCTCGCCATCCCCAGAATGAAAGGATTATCACACCAATAATGCCAATACTTAAAGGTATCCAGATATCTTGAAGAAAGGGGGTGAGAAAAACGAGCTGCATAAACCCACGGATCGTTGGCTGTACCATAGGATGAATACCATATTGCTCACCCATTGAGGAACTGGCAAGAAGTAACTGGCTGTACTGAACTAAACCAGTCCATCCAATTAATACCCAGGAAAGAATAAATAATAAAACACCAACGCTCACTATACCAAGGAGTGCTCTCCATTGTCTCTTCCAGAGCAAGAGAAGCACCGGCAGCAAAAGTAACTGAGGCTTTATGATCAGGAATGCTAAACTTACCCCTGCAAGAAAAGGTTTATTTTTTTTGAAATAGAACCAGCTTAGTATTAAGCCAAGCAACAGCATAAACGAACTCTGTCCTTGAGCAAAAACGATATAAACTGGCAAGAATAACAAAATAAAGATAGCAAAGAAGCTTTGTCTATTTTTATCAATCTTTTTAAATAAGAAGAAACAACAAAGGAGAAAAATCAGTGCATTGATGATGCTTAGCAAAGTATATGCTGCTACCAAAGGGAAGAAGGTTAACAGACTATATCCTAACGCTACAAATGGCGGGTTAAAAAATGGGTATAGTTTACTTTTTTCCAGAGACGGAAAAAGCATATGCTGCCAGTCATACTGGGTCTGTAAATTATAAAAATCTTCCTGTACTCCGTGACGAATTAGAAGCCCTCCTGTATAAAACGCACGAAAATCGATACGATCAATCTGAGGAATCGTTGTCAGGACAATAAGCCCTGTCAGCAAGAAGAAAAGGATTATAAAAAATAAGAGAATAAACTTATGCATACAAATCTACTCTATAACTAAAACATACTAAATGTCAGCTTACAATGGGATATTGCATTTTAAAAATAACCAATATAAACTTATGTAGGAATGATAACTACTAAAAAAACTTCTCAAAATGGGTCAACTGCAACGGTACTTTTCTTTATTAAGTTATTACTACTCATTTCTATTGCAGTACGAATTTTACTTTACTTTCTGGGTTATACAGGATTTCAGGATACCTATTATGAAGGCATTTTTTCTATAGCTCTAGCAATTATTCTTTTTATAGGTTTACAAAAAAGAAAATCTTGGGTAATCGTTCTTGCCATTCTCTATGGAGCTTTCTCATTACTAACGGCATTACTCTCTCTAAATATCATTCTGATAATTGCCTACCTCCTCTGGTTGTACTTTTTTACCAAAAAATCAACCAAAGCTTACTTTGGCGATCAAGGAACCAGGCTCTTGTAAGGTATGTTACAATACCTGTATGCAGTTCCAACTCGAATCTAAATTCAAACCTACCGGTGATCAGCCACGTGCGATTGAACAACTCACCAAGAACCTCAAGGAAGATGCCAAACATCAAGTCCTTCTGGGGGTTACCGGTAGCGGTAAAACCTTTACCATGGCCAATGTCATTCAAAATCTCCAACGGCCGACACTTATTATCTCCCACAACAAAACCCTTGCTGGACAGCTCTATCAGGAATTTCGAGATTTCTTCCCCAACAATGCGGTCTCGTATTTTGTTTCCTATTATGATTATTACCAACCTGAAGCATATATCCCAACCACTGATACCTATATCGAAAAAGAATCTGAAATCAATGAAGAAATTGATAGGCTTCGACTTGCCGCTACAACCAATTTACTTACTCGAAAGGATGTCATTGTCGTAGCATCCGTCTCCTGTATTTATAATTTGGGTTCCCCCGTTGAATACGGTAAGTTTGTCCTTGAGCTTCGTCGTGGTGTGAAGATAACCCAAAAAGATATCCTTGTCCGCCTGACTGATCTCCAGTACCAACGTAACGACTATGCCTTCCAGCGAGGGACCTTTCGAGTGAGAGGAAATAACATTGATCTGATGCCAGCATATATGGATATGGGTATCCGAATTGAAGTAAATGATACCATTACCAACCTCTATGAATTTAATGCACTGACCGGCGATATAACCAAAGAAATTGACGCAACGGTCATTTATCCTGCCAAACATTTTATGACCGATCCCGAGCGTTATCAAGAAGCTTTCAAGATGATCAAACACGATCTGGAAATTCAGGTGACTAAACTTAAAGACCAAGGAAAAGGACTCGAAGCACAACGACTTCGCCAACGAACAACCTATGATTTGGAAATGATCAATGAAGTTGGGTATGTTAATGGTATAGAGAACTACTCAACCTACTTTGAAGGACGTGCCCCGGGTCAGCCCCCCTATTCATTAATTGACTATTTTGAAGCAGCTTCAAAAGATTGGTTGCTGCTTGTTGATGAATCACATATGACCCTCCCCCAGATACGAGGCATGTACAATGGTGACCAAGCGAGAAAACGAATGCTTATCGATTATGGGTTCCGTCTGCCTTCAGCACTTGATAACCGTCCGTTGAAGTTTGAAGAGTTTATGCGTAAAACCCATCAAATTGTATATGTCTCAGCTACCCCTGATAATTATGAAGTCTCACTTGCAACTGAATCAGCTACGGCTGATACAGCGTCATTCTGGCAAGCGAAGAATGAGCAAGTCCAGAATCAATCTGCTGATGCTGGACAAGCCAGCATGACGAATACTATCGTCGAGCAACTCATTCGTCCCACCGGTCTTGTTGATCCGCCAATTACTGTCAAACCAACAGCAGGACAAATTGATGATCTGATGGTCGAGATCAAAAAACGTATTGAGAAAAAACAACGAGTCCTTATTACGACCCTTACCAAACGAATGGCAGAAGAACTCTCAAGCTATCTGGATGAGCGAGATATCAAAGTAGCCTATCTTCACTCAGATATTGAAACACTCGAACGACAGGATGTCCTGGATAATCTCCGTCGGGGAAACTTTGATGTGCTGGTCGGTATTAATCTTCTTCGTGAGGGACTTGATCTTCCTGAAGTATCACTTGTTGCCATACTTGATGCTGATAAAGAAGGCTTCCTCAGAGACCGCAAATCACTCATTCAGACCATGGGAAGAGCTGCACGAAATGTCGAATCACAGGTTATTATGTATGCGGATCGTGAGACCAAATCAATGAAAGCCGCTATCGAAGAGGTTGAGAGACGACGAGCAATTCAGCTGGCACATAATAAAGAACACAATATAACTCCGCAAAATATAGAGAAGTCTATCCGAGCAAAACTTGTTGAGGAAGAAAAAGAGGCAAAAGAGGCAAGATCGCTTGACCTGATGATTGAACTCAATACCAAAAGCGTCCTCCTACCAGACGAAAAAGATGATTTACTCAAACGACTCAGACGTGATATGAAGACAGCAGCAGAAAGGCTTGATTTTGAGACAGCAATTAGGCTACGAGATGAGATAAAAAAGGTACAGAAAAAGATGTAACTATTTGTATAATTTATCCCTATTACCGACAATAGAATATTTAATATGGTTAATAGAAATACCTTAAAAGAAGTCGCTAAAGCTAAATTAAAAGCAGCAAAAATACTTCATTCTGCAGGAGATTCAGATACAGCGGGCTATTTATTAGGATATGTTGTTGAATGTTCTCTAAAAGCTGCTATTTGCAAAAAACTAAATTTGACAAACTATCCTGATACTGGTAGGCATACAGGTGTTTTCGCCGTTCATGAATTGGACCGCCTTCTAATTTTATCAGGCTATTCAAGTGAGATAGAACTTACTAAGAACCCAAATCTTTTTAATAACTGGTCAATTTTAACTAAAGACTGGAAACCAGAAATACGTTACAATATTAATACATACGTTCCGACGATTATTAGCGCTAAAATAACTGCCTTAGAAGATCCGGTTGATGGATTCTTTACATGGATAAAGAAAAGGTGGTAAAGATGGATAATATAATTACAAAATTTCAAATAGTATATACAAATATTAAACAAGAGAGAAATAGCGGTTTCTATTTGTTTATGGTCCTAAAAATGGATGAGTTTACAGACAAATGGTCTGTCGTTATTTCAGCACCATGGTACAATTCAGAAAATCAGCATGAAACATTTCAATATATAACAAATAATATACGTAAAGTACTTACTCCTGCAGAAATTTCAACTATCGCCCGAGTTGGAACTTTTCTTCCTACTGAACATTTAGTGACATTAGTAAATCAAACAGTAAGAGTTACAGGTGGATCACCTGTTAGATTAGAAGATACAAAAATTAATGGTTATCAAATCCATGAAGCGTATATCTTTGAATCTATTCCTCCTAATGATCTTAAACAATATGATGCTTAAATTTGAGCAATAATAAATGTCTAATCTGCTTTGAATAGTGAGGGAAAATATAACTACACCTTTTCGACCAGGATCATGTTGGTGCTGCCAGATTCTCCAAAAGGGATTCCTGCAGCAATCACATACGTATCACCTCTTTTGAGAGGCTCCATGCTGTTCTCAACAGCAATTTCTTGTGCTTGTTCGAGCATATCTTCAAAATTTTTGGTTGGTTTAATGAGGTGTGGGTACACTCCCCAAGAGAAACAGAGTCCACGCATGATGGTCGGGTCTGAACACACAGCAATAATTGCTTGTTGATGACGATGACGTGAGACTCTTCGAGCAGTAACGCCACTTTGGGTAAACGCCATAATCAATTGCGCACCAACCTGGTCAGCGACACGTCCAACAGTGCTACTGATTGAGTTCCCCACGTTTTCTTCTTCTTTATATTCATAGGGTTGTAAATGTTTTACCGCTTCCTGAATAATTTTTACCATGGTTTCGATTGTTTCAACAGGGAATTTCCCTTCCGCTGTTTCGGCAGAAAGCATCACAGCGTCCGTTCGGTCAAGGATAGCATTTGCCACATCGGTTACTTCTGCTCGAGTTGGCAATGGCTTTGAGATCATTGATTCAAGCATTTGTGTCGCGGTAATGACTGGTTTTGCCTTTCGAACACAGAGATCAATGAGCTGCTTCTGGATATGTGGAACCTGTGCCATTGGCACTGCAAGGCCGAGATCTCCCCGGGCAACCATCATCCCATCAGAAACCTCAAGAATCTTTTCTGCATTTTCGACACCATTTGCCGTCTCAATCTTGGCAATAAGCATAATCTTTGAATTTTCAGGAAGTAATCTTCTGACTGCAAGGATATCTTTTTCTGTTTGAACAAACGAAACAGCAAGCGCATCGGCATTGTGCTCAACCATTGCTTTGATTGCTTGCTTATCTTTTTCGCCGAGTCCGGCTGAGCTAAGTGAAATACCTTCTGCCGAAAAGCCTTTCTTTGGTTTAAGAAGACCGCCAACGTGAATAACAGCTTCTACTTTATCTTTTAGTTTTTTGGTAATACCCAATTTGATAGTTCCATCATCTATGTAGACTTCTGCACCTTCTTCCAAAACATCAATAATGGAGGGATGATTGAGTCCACAGCCATCTGTGTCTCCTACCATAATATCCTTACTAATAACAAACTTTTGCCCTTTTTCAAGAATCGTGTTTGCCTGCATGTCGCTAATGCGAATCTTCGGTCCTGGCAAGTCACCCATAATAGCGAGTGGTTTATCAAGTTCTTTCTCTGCTTGTCTAATCCAGTTTACTCGTTCTGCTGCTTCTTCAATCGACGCATGAGAAAAGTTAATACGGAAAACATTTACCCCAGCTCGAGCAAGTTCACGAATATCTTTCTCATTGTGTGATGCTGGGCCAATAGTAGCAACAATTTTGACTGGTTTTACTTTCATAATTTTGTAAGAAAAAATAAGTATACTACTCCAAAACGTTTTTGACAATATCCAATGTAAGAATTTCGCCCTTTTGATTACAGGTTACGGCAATAGCGTCGATGCGTAAAGCCGCCGGCAAGTGTGGATGTGTAAGTTTATAAAAGTATGCAGCTCTACTCAATGCCTTTAACTTCCAGTAGGTAATCGCTTCAAGGGGAGAGCCAAATTGATTTGACGATCGAGTTTTGACCTCATAAAAAACGAGTGTATCTCCATCAATCCCAATGATATCGATCTCTCCACCACGGATGCGGAAGTTACGATCGATGATCTGGATACCCCTTCTTTGTAAAAATGACACAGCAGCTTCTTCACCACGATTTCCCTGATCAAGTTTTTGATGAGACATATATTAATAGTAGCAGAAAGTAAACTGAAAGGAGAGATCAAACAGTCTTTGGAAGTTTGAGGTAATTAAGCTTTGCTCGACGAATAGTTCTTTTTGGATGTGCATCAAGTTCGATCTTCTCGATATTTGGTGAATGAATTGGCCAAATTCGCTCTACAGAAATTTGTCCAACCTTTTTCATGACAGTAAACATTTTGTTTTCACCACGGCCACCAACAGCAAGAAGGGTACCTTTAAACATCTGAATACGAGTTTTTTCGCCTTCAGTAATCTTTTGATAGACTTTGATAATGTCACCTGGTTTGAAATCAAATGTAGTTAACATAGTGTGTATTATAACGGAAACCGCTCAAGAACTCAAGATTTATTCTACTTTCCCTTACATGCCTCGATAAAACCAAGGAAAATTGGATGTGGTTTGAGTGGACGGCTCTTGTATTCTGGATGCCCCTGTGTCCCGACATAAAAAGGATGATCAGGTACTTCAATAATTTCGACTAGCCCTTCTTCAACTGAGCGAGCACTGACTACTAATCCTTTCTTTTCAAAATCAGATGCATAGGTATTGTTGAATTCATATCGATGGCGGTGCCGTTCACTAGTCAGATCTTTAGATTCATTAATAAACCCTTTATATTTTTTGTATAACTCATAGGCTTTGGTTCCTTTTTTGACGATGGCATCCCAACCGCCAAGACGCATCGTACCACCATATGAACGACGTTCCATAATTTCCTTCTGTGAAGGGATAAGATAAATGACTGGATGCTTGGTCTTTGGATCATTCTCTGTCGTATTGGCATCTTTCCACCCAAGTACTCCCCTTGCAAAGGCAACAGCTGCAAGTTGCATACCATAACAAAGTCCTAAGTAAGGAATACGCTTCTCACGAGCATAGTTTGCTGCGGCAATCATTCCTTCAGAACCTCGCTCTCCCCAACCAATTGGGACGATAATGCCGTCAACATTCCCAATCAATTCAGCGATTACTTCTTCTACATTTCTTTTTTTCTTGATTGCTTCTTTTACTGCGAGTTCAATTTTCTCTGCATCAATCCATTTTGTCTTGGCTTCGGCCCCAACTTCCCAACTTGCATGATCAAGTGCGTCAAAGAGTGCGGCATAGGAATCTCGCAATTGATAATCACCTGTCCCAAAGTATTTTCCGATAATACCAATGGTTACGGTCTTTTTATTTGGAGCTTTTACTCGATCAATAAATTTCTTCCAAGGACCAACTTTTGGTTCTCTCAGAGGGAGATCAAGCTTTTGGAAAATTCTTTTGTGGATATCTTGTTTGTAGAGCATCAGAGGAATCTCGTACACATTGTCTAGATCAGGATTGGAGATAATATCTTCTGGATGCATATTGCAGAAGAGTGCAAAACGATCTCGTCGACGTTTATCGAGGTATCGTTCTGATCGGGCAATAATAATATCTGGCTGAATACCCATTGAATTGAGTTGTCTCACAGAAAGTTGGGTTGGCTTGGTCTTTGGTTCTCCCAGATGTGATGGTGTCGGTACATAACTGACATGGACATGGATAACATCTCGAGGATTGCGCAGTGTCATAATACGAGATGCTTCATAATACAAGATATTTTGATACTCTCCAGCAGTCCCCCCCAATTCAACAAGGACAATATCGACCTTCTTTTTATCACCCAATTGCTTGATTCTGCCAATTATCTCGTCGGTAATATGTGGGATAGCTTCAACATCTTCTCCTTTATATTCAAAACGTCGTTCACGATCAATAACCGTCTGATAAATTCTTCCCATGGTGACAAAGTTATCTTTACCCATATTTACATCAAGAAATTTTTCATAGGAACCCAGATCAAGGTCAGCTTCGGTACCATCTTCGCATAGGAATGGATCACCATGCTCAATTGGGTTAATCGTTCCTGAATCAAGGTTGAGATAGTTTTCAAATTTTATGGGGGCGACGGTATAACCTGCTGATTTCAGAAGAAGGGCAATTGATGACGAGGTGAGTCCTTTTCCTATCCCGGAAATGACCCCACCAGAGACAAAAATATATTTTGTTTTGGTATGCTTGGTGTCGGGCACGATTTATACTACCAAATCAACCCAATTCTTGTCAATGGGATTTTTTACGAATGAAAAACTGTACTATACAAATATATCGTAACTATTACGCGCTTATCGGAGGGGTCTTTTCTCCTTCAAGTAGTATTTTCTTAAGCACGTCAAGATCAATATCCTCAATCTTCTTAAATCGAATACAACTTTTTCCGATATTTGCTTTCGGTAATTGGTCTTTGTATTTCTCGGCGATATAAACGCCATCGCTATCTGCACAGCTTACATAAACAGAAATATAATTCTTTTGACTTGCGAGTGCCATAGTCGTCCATTCACCTTCTCGACCGCTCTTAGATTGATAATGGTACGGACCGTAGCCAATCATCCCATAGATAATGATTGGTTTAAGCTTCGGCACCGTCTTTTGGATAAATTTATGAAGCTGCTGTATCTGACTTTTCCGAGGCTCACCAATAGCTGCGATATATTCCTCTGGTGTTTTTGCTGTGGTAGGCTTAAACATGTTCATAAGTCTATTATATAACTCAATTAATCTAATGTCATCCCGCACTTGATGCGGGATACATGGATGACATTCTTTTTTGCGATTGCTATACTTATGATTATGAGTCTTTTTGATACGATCATTATCCTTCTGTTAACGATTATTGCCTATTTCCTCTACCATATAGCCAAACAACTGTCATATCTTACGGGAAGAAGGATAAAAATATCTTTTTTTAACAAAACACTCTATCAGAGCCTGATTCAGAAACGAGCACCAAAAGAAAATCGTAAAGAGCCACGAGAACCTAAGCTTCCCAACTAAAACATCTTCAAAGCTGACTACTAAAGATGCTTTTCTGCTTCATTTCCAAGGTGCTCTGAAGAAAGATGGAGTTTTTTTCATTGGTGTAAATTTATGTAACTTCCTGGTAACTTCTGTCACTTTTGGAGCGGTAGACCGGATTCGGACCGGCGACCTCTTCCTTGGGAAGGAAGCATTCTACCACTGAACTACTACCGCATGTATTGAATACAAATTCGATAATACCAGATTTTGGAGGGAATTGCATTACCGAGGGGCTTATTTCAAGAATGCAATATATATCAATAAGAAACAAATCACTAGTAACGCAAATGCTATTACCGCTTTTATATTAACATCCTCTATGTCTATACCTGTTCTTCCCTTTTTCATGACGTACTCCTAATGAAGATTGCTATTAATAAAGAAACTATACCACATGCAATATCAAGGATCAATAATTGTACGTTGACTCTAAATTTCTTTACTGTCATGGGGAGAATAAATGCAGCACCAAACCAGCCTGCTGAAAGATTAATGAAGAGATCTGCAATGCTTAAGAACATTACTTGCATACAGACAAACTATAACAAGAATGGATAAAAAGATACAATAAGAAGTTTTTACTTTCGGGGAATTTTGAGTGTATTATTCACGTGGATTAGCCCTGGATTTGCTTGTAATTTGTTGGCCTTGGCAATCCCTATCCACTTGTAGCCATCACCATAGGCTCGCACAGAGATTGTCCAGAGAGTGTCACCTTTCTTGATATTATAGGTATTACCCTTAATTTGTTCCTGTTGTGGCACAGATATTTTTGTATCACTTTTTACCTCATTTTGCTTCATTTCTGTTTTTTTAAGTTCAAAAAGTTGTAATTTATTCCCTGCATGTATTATACCAGGATTGGACAAATTATTTACTCTAGCAATCTCTGCCCATTTGTAGCCATCGTTGTAGACTTCCTCGGCAATATGCCATAAGTCATCGCCTTTCTTGACAGTGTATGTTTTTGCTTGTTTATCTTGTTTTTTCTCTTGCACTTTAACTGGTTTAGCCGTAGGCTTTATTTCCATTGTTGGTGCAATGGTTGCTGTAGGGACAGATGTTGCCGTTGGCGCTATTGTGGCAGTCGGTACTTCAGTTGCTTTTACGTCCGAAGGAGTTATCGTAGGTGAAGCCGCACTCGGTGTAGTAACACCAGTGATTTGAGGAAGCTGAGAATCAGTATTTACCGAATTTCTGTTATAGATAAAGGATAAAAGAAGAACGGTAGCAATAATTACGACAATAATTCCCAATACTAAGCTGCTGTAAGACTCTCCCAATCGAAGAAAATCAAAAATGCCACCTTTTTTTTCTTCAAAAACATCTTTTTTGGGAGCAGTCTTTTTCGTTTTATTTACATTCTTTGTTGCCATAGATAGGTATTTCCTTCCAGGCAGAAGAAGTCTTCCAATAAGTTTGAGCGGGATGGACGGGACTCGAACCCGCGACCTCCTCCGTGACAGGGAGGCGCTCTAACCAGCTGAGCTACCACCCCAAACTATAGGTAACCTATATGGTATCAAAATCTTGCGCCTGCGTCAATGCTCTGCTACACTTGATTCGTGACAAATACGGAAATTACACGCCTTCTGAGACAAATTGCTGCCGCCTACAGTATTACAGACGAGAAAAAATACCGTTTTCAGATTATCGCCTACCAAAAAGCGGCTGATAATATCGAATCAATCCATACAGAGATAACCGACCTCTATCGAGAAGGAAAGCTCAAAACACTTCCAGGGATTGGCGCTTCTATGCAGAACTATCTCCAGGAGCTTTGTGAAACAGGACAGGTAAAACATTTTGAAGAAGTGCTCGCAACAATTCCAGAAGCTGTCTATCCACTACTTGATATCCCAAGTTTTGGACCAAAGAAAGCGTATAAATTAGTTACAGCCTTTCAACTAGCAAGTCCTGAAAATGTCATGCAGGATGTAATGAGCTTAGCAAAAAAAGGCAAGATTGCACCACTAGCAGGATTTGGAGAGAAGTCACAAAGCGACATTATAAGGGCTTTAGAAGAGTATGCTCTAGGTAAAACAAAGACAGCCCGTATGGTACTTCCTTATGCCAACGAACTTGCAGAGAAGATTGTCGCCTATCTCAAAAAATCACCAGACGTGCTTCATGTATCTCCCCTGGGAAGTTTGCGTAGAAAAAGAGAGACTGTGGGAGATATTGATATGGCAGTTGCCACCAATCATCCAGCAGAGGTGCTTACCTACTTTACGCAGTACCCTGGACTTGAGCGAGTTATTGAAAAAGGTGACAGAACCTCTTCTATTATTGTTTCCTCAGGCAAACAAATTGACCTTATGGTACAACCACCAGAAGCTTTTGGATCACTTCTCCAGCATTTTACCGGCAGTAAAGCACACAACGTACATCTGCGAGAATATGCCTTGACCAAGAGACTTTCGCTGTCGGAGTATGGTATTCGCAAGAAGGATGACCCAGAGAAAAAGCTTACTCAATATGCAACCGAAGAAGCTTTTTATCAAGCATTGGAGCTCGATTGGATTCCCCCTGAGATACGAGAAGATACTGGCGAAATTGAGCTTGCTCGGGATAAAACATTGCCAAAGCTACTAGAATTAAAAGATATGAAGGGAGATTTTCATATTCATCCAAGCTATCCAATTGAACCCAGCCATGATATGGGACGAGATAGTATGGAAACCATGCTTGATAAAGCCATTTCACTCAATTATGAATATCTTGGTTTCTCAGAACATCACCCCAGTACCGGTAATCATACCAAAGAGCAAATCATGAATATATTGATAAAAAGAAAGGAATATATTGATAAATTGAAAGAAAAGTATAATAAAAATATTCGTATATTTTCATTACTCGAAATAGATATCCAACCAAATGGTAACCTAGCTATGGACGATGATGCTCTAGCACTCCTGGATGGAGCGATTGTTTCTATCCATAGCGGATTTAGTATGGATAAACAACAAATTACCGATCGCATCCTCAAAGGTCTTTCTCACCCCAAAGCAAAAATTCTTGCTCATCCTACAGGGAGACTACTTAATCAGCGTGCGGGATACGAAGTTGATTGGGAAAGAATCTTTGCTTTTTGTGAAGAGCATCATAAAGCACTTGAGATAAATGCTTCTCCCCTACGTCTTGACCTCTCAGATATATTGGTCAGAGAAGCGGTAAAAAGGAAAATTCCTCTCTTTATCGATACCGATAGCCATGCTGTTGACCAAATGGAACTTATGGAATATGGTGTCTCAGTCGCACGACGTGGCTGGGCAACCAAAGATGACATTGTGAATGCACTGCCGTATAATGAAGTTGTAGAGTGGTTTAATAAATGAGAGGGGGTGAATAGATTATGGATATATCAATTATTCTTATCATCGTAGCAGTTGTAGCGCTCGGATACTTCTGGTTTATTTACAATACGTTTGTTACTGCCAAAGTACGAATCGAAGAAGCACTTTCACATATCGACGTTCAGCTCAAGCGACGAACCGATTTAATTCCAAATTTGGTTGAAACGGTTAAAGGGTACGCCAAACACGAAAAAAGTGTGCTTGAAAATGTTACGCAGGCTCGAAGCCAACTTATGAAGGCAGAAAGTACCCAAGCAAAAGCAGAAGCCAATAATATGTTGACGGACACATTAAAATCGCTTTTTGCAGTAACTGAGAGTTACCCTGACCTTAAAGCCAGCCAAAATTTTCTTAGTTTGCAACAAGAACTTTCTGACACAGAAAACAAGATTGCGTATTCTCGACAGTTTTACAATTCAAATGTCATGGACTACAATACTAAATTACAAGTTTTCCCGAACAATATGGTAGCGGGAATGTTTGGCTTTAAGCCAGCTGACTTCTTTGGCGCAAGTGAAGAAGATAAAAAAGCGGTAAAAGTAGACTTTGAAAAGTAACTGCTCCTGTCATCCCGACCGAACGAAGTGAGTGGAGGGATCTCCAACCATAGAATTATTACTGCAAAATATGTGGTATGAGATTCCTCGACTTCGCTCGGAATGACAAATTTTTTAGCTAAAATTTTTATGAATATTTACTCTACTATTTCACAAAACATTTGGAAAACGTATCTAATCCTTTTCTTTTTTGTTTTATTTGCAGGGACACTTGCGTATGTTCTAACCAAATCATTAGGATACGAGCCATCTGTCGGAATAGTCATCTTTATTTTTGCGCTTATTTATAGTTTTGTCAGTTATTTTTATTCTGACAAGATGGTACTGGCGACTACTGGCGCAAAAGAGATACACAAAGCGCAAAACCCCGAGTTCTATAGAATTGTCGAAAATCTCGCTCTTGGAGAAGGTATGCCGATACCTCGATTGTATGTTATTCAAGATCCCTCAGCCAATGCTTTTGCAACGGGAAGAGATCCAAAGCATGCAGCAGTCGCTGTAACAACAGGAATACTTGAGAGACTCAACCGGGCAGAACTTGAAGGAGTACTTGCTCATGAACTCTCACATGTCAAGAATTATGATACGCGAGTACTTGCCATTACGGCAGTTCTTGTCGGTTTCATTTCACTACTTAGTGACCTGTTCTTTAGACATCTTCTCTGGGGAGAAAATCGAAAAAATAACAATATCTTTCTACTTGCAATCGCAATTGGACTGGCTATCCTTGCCCCGATTATTGCAAGCCTTATCCAGCTTGCGATATCAAGAAAAAGGGAATATCTAGCCGACGCTTCAGGAGTCTTATTAACTCGCTATCCAGAGGGACTCGCAAGTGCACTTGAAAAAATATCTTCTGATCCTCGTCCCCTCAAAACAGCAACAAGCGCTACCGCACATCTCTTTATTATTAACCCGCTCAAAGGTAAGGGGTTCTCTGGCTGGCTAACTCATGTTTTTAGTACTCACCCACCGATTGAAGAACGGATCAAAATACTTCGGTCAATGTGATTTCATCTCTCCATCTGATAAAATAAGAACAACCCGTCATTCTGGCTTGTCCAGAATCATTCTAATGATGGCGATCCTGGATACGCTTCGCTTACCAGGATGACGCATATATGATTAATAGATCTCTTATTATTTCTGGTAAAGCTCTTTCCCAATCCTTTCGTCTGCTTAATCTCGGAAATGGGACTACCTGGCCAGGACATATTGCGCTTAGCGTCAATAAGAATTTTACTAAAGACTTACTGAAAGATTCCCCGATAAAGCTTATCTTTATAGCCGGAACCAACGGCAAGACAACAACCGCAACCCTTATCAAAAATGCCCTGGAAAAAGCTGGTAAAAAAGTCATCCAGAACGAATCAGGAGCAAATCTTCTTAATGGGATTGCATCTACATTACTTCTTAGTACCAATGCTTCAGGTAAACTAACCCAAGATTATGCAATCTTTGAGGTTGATGAAAATGTTCTTCCAAAGTTACTTCAGGAGGTAACACCAGAGTATTTGATTCTTATGAATCTCTTCCGTGATCAGCTTGATCGCTATGGAGAAATCGATAGTATCGCCAAAAAGTGGCAAGAAGCAATACAAAAACTCACCGAAAAAACGCAACTCATTGTCAATGCTGACGATCCACAAATTGCCTATCTTGGACTTAGGAAAAATCCTGTCATCCCCGACGTGATCGGGGATCCAGAGAAAATAGAACATGATACCATTCTCTATTTTGGTCTTGAATCACAAGAAAATAAACAAGAATTGCAACATGCTGCTGATTCAGTTTATTGCCCTCAATGTGGCATGAAACTTACTTTTACCTCACTTATTTTTTCACACCTAGGTCATTGGCAATGTAAAGCATGTGGACTTAAACGCCCTCAAGTTGAAAAAGCTAGTATAAATCATTATCCTTTACCTGGAGCATATAATAAATATAATACACTTGCCGCATGGATAACGTTGCAGAGAATAGGCTTGACGAATAAGGAAATTGAACAATCGCTCAGGGACTTCCAACCAGCATTTGGACGACAAGAAATAATAGAATATAAAAACAAAAACGTACAAATTTTTCTATCAAAAAACCCGACTAGCTTCAATCAATCGTATATGACGATGAAAGAATTGGAAGCGAAGACACTCTTACTCGTCCTTAATGACCGTATTCCTGATGGACGAGATGTCTCGTGGATTTGGGATATTGATCTTCCTGATCTTACATCGTTCAAGAATGTACTTATTTCTGGGGATCGTGTGTATGATATGGCACTTCGCATCAAGTACGAAGGGTATAAAGAGTTTGAAACGTTTGAGAATCTGACTGATGCAATAGAGAGAGGTATTAGTTTGACCCAAAAAGAGGAAACTTTCTTTGTTCTTCCAACCTATTCTGCTATGTTGGAAGTGAGAAAAATCTTGACCGGAAAAAAGATATTATAAATATTTATTGTCATTCTGGCTTGTCCAGAATCATTCTAATGATGGCGATCCTGGATACGCTTCGCTTACCAGGATGACGTCTAAAACATTATGAAATATACATTAACCATTGGCTGGCTCTATCCAGAACTTATGAGTACCTACGGAGATCGTGGGAATATCATGGTACTGCAAAAGAGATGTATTTGGAGAGACATAGAGGTCACAATACTCCCAATTACCAAAGAAACAACCGATACGCAACTACAATCGATCGATTTGCTTTTTGGCGGTGGAGCCCAAGATCGGGCACAGGAAATGGTGATGGATGATTTGCGAAAAAGAGGAAAAGTAATAAAAAAGCTTATCGAACAGGATGTCCCTGCGCTTTTTGTCTGTGGAGCACCACAACTCATGGGAACGTATTATGAACCGGCAGAAGGCAAACGTATTGAAGGACTTGGTATTTTTGATATGGTTTCTAAACATCCAGGAACAAAAGCAGAAAGACTTATTGGAAATCTTGTGGCAGAAATAAATATAGACGTCATTGCGAGGAGTCAGAAGACGACGAAGCAATCTCTCAAAAAGATTGCCGTGTCGTCCTTTGACACGGTTAGGACTTCTCGCAATGACGTGATTGTTGGCTTTGAGAATCATGGTGGGAGAACTTATCTCGGGGAAAATACCAAACCTTTTGCAAAGGTAATCAAAGGCTTCGGAAATAATGGGAAAGATGGCACCGAAGGTGTTGTCTATAAGAATGCCATTGGCTGTTATTTGCATGGCCCCCTGCTTCCCAAAAACCCAGGCCTTGCTGATTATCTTATCACCCAGGCCTTGGAAGTAAAATATAAAGAGGAAATAACCCTTGCTCCACTTGATGATTCTTTAGAAAAGAAAGCGCAAGAAATGATTTTGCAGAAGTTGGGTATAAGATTAAAAGTATAACAAAATTATAGTTGTAAATTTGCCTCAGACCTCATATAATAAAGCCATGAAAATTGATGTTTCCCGAGTCGCACAACTAGCCAATTTACCACTCACAGCGGACGAAAAAAAGAAGCTGGCAGCCCAGCTTGAGGAAACCCTTACCTATATCGATCAGCTTAATGAAGTTGATACAAAAAATATATTACCAACAAGCCAAGTAACAGGTCTTGAGAACGTGCTGGCCGAGGATATTGCCCAACCATCACTGACACAACAAGCTGCACTTGCAAATGCACAGGCAACTGATAAGGGGTTTTTTAAAGTGAAAGGAATCTTTAGCGATGAATGATGCAATTGATATCAAATCTCTCACTATTACCCAAGCAAAGAAAGATCTAGCAGCCAAGAAATATTCTTCTGTTGAATTGACAAAAGCATATCTCGAAAGAATTAAAAAAGTGGAACCAAAGGTTAATGCCTTTATTACCGTAACTGAAGAAGAAGCACTCAAAAGTGCTAAAGAAGCTGACGCGCAGATTGCCAAAGGAGAAGATAAAGCACTCCTTGGCATCCCTCTTTCAATCAAAGATAACTTTTCAACTTTGGATATCCGGACAACTGCTTCTAGTAAAGTATTGGATAAATACAAACCACCTTATGATGCTACGGTTCTTACAAAACTCAAAGATTCGGGAATGGTGATGCTTGGGAAAACAAATATGGATGCTTGGGCTCATGGCTCGTCAACCGAAACATCAGACTATGGAACAACGAGAAACCCCTGGAACACTGATCATCTTCCTGGTGGATCATCAGGTGGAGCAGCAGCAAGTGTAGCAGCAGATGAAGCCATCGCTGCCATTGGATCAGAAACCGCAGGCTCTATCCGTCAACCAGCTAATTGGTGTGGTGTAGTCGGCCTCAAACCTACCTACGGCCGAGTAAGTCGTTATGGTGTTATTGCCATGGGCTCATCACTTGATAGTCCGGGGCCTATTACGAGGACTGTTGAAGATAGCGCTCTTTTACTCCAAATTCTTGCTGGACAGGATCCTCATGATGCGACAACCTCACCAACTGCTGTTCCTGATTATCTCAAAAATCTCAAAAAAGATATTAAAGGATTAAAAATAGGTATTTCAGATGATTATTTTGAAGGCGTTGATCCTGAAGTAAAGGCAACCGTTGAGCAAGCAATAAAAACACTAGAGAAGCTTGGGGCAGTCGTTAAAAAAGTGAAACTTTTTCCTCCAAAATATGCCATTGCCGTCTATACGATTATCCAACGAGCAGAGGTCTCTTCAAACTTAGCTCGCTTTGATGGCATTCGCTATGGTAATAACCGATCGACATTTGGGGACGAGGCAAAACGGCGTATTATGCTTGGAACCTATACACTCTCTGCTGGCTATTATGATCAATATTACAATAAAGCATTAAAGGTACGTACGGTTATTATCGAAAACTTTGCTCAGGCATTTAAAGACGTTGATGTTATTGTCGGTCCTACGTCTCCAACCACGGCAATGAAAATTGGTGCAACTGAAGGACAATCGATGTTTGGAGAACTTGCAGATGTGCTGGTTGAACCATCCTCTATTGCTGGTCTTTCGGGAATTAATATGCCTGTTGGCTTTTCAAAAGCAGGCCTTCCAATTGGCATGCAGATAATCGGACCACAGTTTGCTGAAGAGATAGTACTTAATGTAGCATACCAATATGAACAGGAAAATCCATTGTATAAAATAAAGCCTGAATTATAAAAAGATGCTGGACAAGCCAGCATGACGTCATTCTGGGGAGCAACGCGACTCCAGAATCTAAATAAATTATGAATAAATACACACCAATCATTGGACTTGAAGTCCATGTAGAACTCAAAACAAACAGTAAAATGTTTTGTCGATGCACGGCAGATTATTTCGGGAAGGAACCAAATAGCCACACGTGTCCTGTTTGTCTAGGCCTTCCAGGTGCGCTTCCAGTGCCAAACAAAACAGCTATTGATTGGTGCATCAAGATTGCACTAGCGCTCAACTGTAAAATCAATGAGTTTTCTAAGTTTGATCGCAAGAATTACTTCTATCCTGACCTTGCAAAGGGCTACCAGATCAGTCAATATGATCTTCCTTTTGGGCACGATGGATACGTCATTCTGGGGAGCAACGCGACTCCAGAATCTAACCAGAAAAAAGATGCTGGACAAGCCAGCATGACAAAAGAGAAACGTATTGGTATCACCCGTGTCCATATGGAAGAAGATACCGGTAAGCTTACACATGCATATGGTGCAAGTCTTATCGACTTTAACCGATCGGGAGTTCCACTGGTTGAGATTGTGACAGAACCAGATTTCCATGATGCGGCAGATGTCAAAGAATATCTGCAAAAGCTCCAACAGATTGTCAGATATCTTGAGGTGTCAAATGCAGACATGGAAAAAGGTGATATGCGTCTTGAGCCAAATATTTCGCTTACTACCGACGTAAAAGTGCTCCCTAATTATAAGGTTGAAGTGAAAAATATTAACTCGTTCAGATTTGTCGAGAAATCAATTACCTTTGAAATAAAACGACAGACTGAAATACTTGAAAAAGGTGAAACTCCAGCACAAGAAACACGTGGATGGGATGAAAATAGACAAAAAACGGTCTCCCAGCGTAGTAAAGAGAATGCGCACGACTATCGATATTTCCCAGAGCCAGATATCCCCCCAACCACCCATACCAAGGCTGAAATTAGCAGTCTAAAAAAATCCTTGCCAGAATTACCGGATGAGAAAATGGTTCGTTTTGCCAAAATTTATGCTCTTCCCGTGTATGATGCGGAGATTTTGACACGAGAACGATCGCTTGCTGATTATTTTGAAGAAGTTGTTTCTCTCTGTCATCCTGAACTCGTTTCAGGATCTCAAAAACAAGAGATGCCGAAACGAGTTCGGCATGACATAACTCCTAAGGAAATTGCCAACTGGATTATCAATAAAAAGATTGATCATACACAGATAACTCCAGATGAATTACTTACGCAAATTACAGCAGCCAAACAAACAATAGCAATTGATGAAACAGAACTAGTAAAAATAATTACCGAAGTTATTTCGGAAAATGAACAAGCAGTAACCGACTACAAAAGTGGTAAAGAGAATGCACTGATGTTCCTCCTTGGACAAGTGATGAGAAAGCTCGGGAAAAAAGTTGATGTTCAGATGGTGAAAGAAAAGATAAAACAGCAAGTTGCTTAGAATGACATACAAACCTCGACAAACTCTCTTCAGGAATCTATAATAAGTTACTTATGCCTGATTTTGTTCATCTCCATAACCACTCTGAATATTCTCTCCTTGATGGTCTGTCAAAAATAAAAAATGTTGTGGCTTATGCCAAAGAGATTGGGCAAAAAGCACTTGCGATAACCGATCATGGCAACATGTATGGTGTCATCAAATTTTACTCTGCTTGTAAGGCTGCCGAAATTAAACCAATTATTGGCTGTGAAATTTATGTCGCAAAAAGAACCAGACATGATAAAGATTCAACTCTCGATAAAGAATATAATCATTTAATTCTTCTGGCAGAGAATAATACTGGCTATAAAAATCTTATGAAGATCGTCAGTATTGCTAACCTTGAAGGTTATTATTATAAACCTCGTACTGACCTAGAGCTTCTTGAAAAATATCACGAAGGCATTATTTGTCTCAGTGCTTGTGTTAATGGTTATATAGCAGAACCAATGATACGAAATGATGACGAAGAGTCAGAAAAACGTGCTCTAAAATTAGCAAAAATATTTGGTCCAAATAATTTCTTTTTTGAAATTCAACGACATATCGACGTCCCGCCACAAGAACCAGTCAATCTTAAACTGATTGCTCTTTCCAAGAAACTTGGTATTCCACTTGTCGCAACCAATGATAATCATTACACTCGTAAAGAAGATGCCCAGGCACAAGAAATTCTTCTATGTATTCAGACGCAAACCACCATCGAAGATACTAACCGAAAGCTTTCTATGGTTTCCTCACCAGACTTTTATCTCAAAACTGCTGAGGAAATGGAAAAGCTTTTTCTGGATGTACCCGAAGCAATTGAAAATACCGTGAAGATCGGTGAACGCTGTAATGTAGAAATTACCCTTAAAGAATGGCATATGCCAATTTTTGAGGTCCCCGGAGGATTATCTGCTGTTGACTATCTGATCCAACAAGTATATGCAGGTGCTAAGAAACGATATCCTCTCCTTGAAAAATTTCCTGATCTTTTTACTGAAGGATATCGGGAGGTTAAAAAAGGTCCCATAAAAAAGAACGATGCAACAGACGAAGAAACAGCTATCTATATTAAAGATCGACTTGATTATGAGTTAACCGTTATTATTACCAAGAAATACGAGACATACTTTTTGGTTGTCTCTGATTTTGTCGTTTGGGCCAAAGATCATAACATTGCGGTTGGTCCGGGAAGAGGCTCTGCTGCGGGATCAGTTGTGGCATATGCATTACTAATTACTGACGTGGATCCATTCTTTTTTAATCTCCCATTTGAACGATTTTTAAATCCACTTCGACCATCTGCTCCCGATATTGATCTTGATTTTGCTGATATCAGACGAGAAGAAGTTATCCAATACGTTACCAAGAAATATGGTGAAGACAAAGTGGCTCAAATTATTACCTTTGGAACCATGGAAGCTCGGGGATCAGTAAGAGACGTTGGTCGTGCACTCGGAATGCCATACTCAGCTCCTGATAGAATCTCAAAACTCATCCCCCCAGGAGCTCAGGGGCATAACATGTCAATCGATGGAGCTATCCAACAAAGTGCTGAACTAAGGACAGCCTATGAAGCAGAGCCTGAAACCAAGAAGCTACTTGATCTCTCCAAAAAACTTGAGGGTGTTGCTCGCCATGCATCTGTTCATGCAGCAGGCGTCGTGATTGCTGATAAACCACTCACTGACTATACTCCGATTCAACGGGAGACAAATGGTGAAAAAATTGTTACCCAATATGACATGTATACGGTCGGAGAAGATGGTGTAGGACTTCTTAAGATGGATTTTCTAGGTTTGCGGAACTTAACGATCATTGAGGAAAGTTTACGGTTTATTAAAGACAATCAACATAAAGAAGTCGATTTCCCATCTGTTGATCTCAGTGATAAGAAAACATACGACCTGCTTTCTGAAGGAGAAACAACAGGTATCTTCCAGCTTGAGTCTGCCGGTATGCGAAGATATATTAAAGAACTAAAACCAACGACTATCTTTGATCTGCAAGCAATGGTGGCTCTCTATCGTCCCGGACCAATGGGCATTATCCCAGAATTTATTAAGCGCAAACATAACCCTGAACTTATCACTTATCCCGATCCTCGCCTCGAAAGCATTCTCAAAGAATCATATGGTGTTATTACCTTTCAAGATGATGTGCTGCTAACTGCAATTACGCTAGCCGGATATACCTGGCTTGACGCTGATAAATTCCGAAAAGCGATGGGTAAAAAGATTCCTTCAGAAATGAAAAAACAACAAGAATTGTTTATCAAAGGCTGTGTCAAAAATGGCTTATCGCAAAAACGTGCTGAGGAATTTTTTGAATATATTGCTCCTTTTGCGGGTTATGGATTTAACAAGGCTCATGCTGCTTGTTATGCGATGATTGCTTTTCGAACCGCATATCTGAAGGCAAACTTTCCCGTGGAATTTATGACTGCACTACTTACCGCTGAATCACGAGGAACCTCTGGCCCAGTCAAAAATGTGAAGGTAAGTCAAGCAGTCGCAGAATGTAAACGAATTAACTTACCAGTGCTTCCACCAGACATTAATAAATCAGATGAAGACTTTGCAATTGAAGAAAAAAGTAAAATCCGTTTTGGATTATCAGCAATCAAAAATGTGGGTGAAGCAGCGATTGAAAGTATTATTGGAGCAAGAAAAGATGGGATATTTATTAGTTTCTCAGATTTTTGTTTCCGGGTTAATCTGTCAGCCGTCAATAAAAAAACAATTGAAAGTCTGATTAAATCTGGCGCAATGGATGCCTATGGCAACCGCGCAGCGCTCCTGATTGCTCTTCCAGAGATAGTTGCACAAGCTAATCAAATCAAAAAACAAACTTCTGAAGGACAAACATCACTCTTTGAGATTGGTGGACAGACAGAAAAAATGCCAGAGGTAAGCTTTGCAATGGAAGATATTGACGACTTTACTGAGGAAGAAAAGCTGCATTTCGAAAAGGAATTTCTTGGATTTTATCTTACCTCCCATCCCTACATGAAGACGCTTATTGAGGCAAATAAACATATTACCCATACCTTCGAGCAACTAGAAGAAGAAAAAGAAGGAACCAGAATTAAAATAAGTGGCATTATTGAAGAAGCTAAAAAAATCTTTACCAAGAAAAATAATAGTGAGATGGCCTTTGTAACACTGAGTGACGAAAAAGGTGTAACGATTGAAGTCGTTGTCTTCCCAAAAACATATACCCTGTATAAATCACTGCTTATCAAAGATAGAGTAGTTATCATTGAAGGGAAACTTGATATAAAAAATGATAAACCAACGCTTCTTGCAGATAGTATTCTTTCTCCAAATCAATTACTGAATTAAAACATATTGTCATGCTGAACTTGTTTCAGGATAACAGCAAGAACACCTTGACTTCAGCACCCATAACACATAAAATACTCTTGCCTGTTTGGCAATTTTTATTTTATGCTAGCTCTTCATCCAGAAGCCATTGCTCACATCGGAGAATTTACTATCACCAATACCCTCATCAATACGCTTCTCGTTGACGTGACACTTATTGCCCTCGCTGTTTTCGTCACCAAAAAGGCAACACTCGTCCCTGGACTTTTTCAAAGTGTTGTAGAACTCGTTATCGAAGGATTTTATAACTTGATCAAATCAGTTGCTGCTGAGAGAACCATGAAAATTTTTCCGTATGTGATGACATTCTTTCTCTTCATTCTTATCGCCAACTGGAGTGGGCTGCTTCCGTTAATAACGGCAATTACGTTTCATCCTCACGGAGGAGAACATGTCCATTTGATTCGTAGTGCATCGACTGATTTGAACTTTACGCTTGCCCTTGCAATCATTTCTCTTGTCGCAACGCACACGATGAGTATTACAACACTTGGGATTAAAAGTTATCTCAACCGATTCTTCCCACTCAATCCACTTGGTCTCTATACAGGACTTTTGGAGCTTGTTTCAGAATTTACCAAAGTTATCTCGTTCTCCTTCCGTCTGTTTGGCAATATCTTTGTCGGAGAAGTCATGCTGTTAACGCTCTCGACAGCTTTTGCTATTTTTGCCCCAATTCCCCTCTTGATGTATGAGCTGTTGGTTGGTATCATACAAGCATCAATCTTTGCATTGTTAACTATGGCCTTTATGGCAATCTTTACGGCTCCACACGGGAGTGAACATTAAAGGAGGTGAGTATATATGGAAATTAGTATTACAGGAGGTATATTAGCTGCTATCGGAGGACTCGGGCCAGCAATTGGTGTTGGTCTTATCGGTGCAAAAGCAATGGAAGCAATCGGCCGAAATCCTGACGCTGTTGGAAAGATTCTTCCAAACATGATTGTCGCTATGGGTTTTGCTGAAGCTATTGCTATTTACTCATTAGTGTTTGCTTTCTTAGGTTAACGTCTTTGCGAGGAGGAACGACGAAGCAATCCCCATGGAAGCCCATGTATCGTTAAGAGATTGCTTCACTCCTTCGTCACTCGCAATGACGAGCAAAATGTATGGAAATCTTTGAAAATTTTGGTATTGATATTTATTTAGTTGCGGCACAGATCGTTAATTTTTTGGTGATCTTGTATATTTTACGTCGTTTTTTATACAAGCCGTTATTTAAGATATTCAAACAGCGGGAAGCATTGGCAGAAAGCAGTATCAAGAACGCGCAGGAGACAAAAAAGATTTTAGAAAAGACACAAACAGAAGAAAAAGAAATTCTTAAAAAAGCACAAGTGGCAGCCAATCAATTATTGAAAGATGCAAAGGATCAAGCAGCAGAGCTTATTGAAAAAACGGAAGTAGCAGCAAAAAAACGAACTGATAAAATGATTCAGGAAGCACGTCTTCAGATTGCACAAGAGACCAAAGAAGCAGAAGTCAGACTGAGCAAACATGTTGCACAACTTTCAGTTGCGATGTTAAAACAATCACTTACAACTATCTTTTCAGAAAAAGAACAAGAAAGTATTGTACAAAGAGCAGTAAAGAATATAGAGAAGCAATCTAATTAATACGTACAAGGAATATGACTAAAAAAATACAAACATTTGCAAAGCATAGTTATGTTCAAGGGAGGTTGGACGAAAAGACAGTGACTCAAATTGCTGATCATCTGAATCGTCGAGAACTGAAGGATTATATACGGTTGCTCAAACAACAACATAATAGAACCAGTGTTATCGTCGTAACACCTTTTCCTTTGCAAGGAGCAGCAAAAGAAAATATTTCAAGGCTTTTCCCAGGAAAGGAATTGTTATACACTACTGATCAGACAATGATTAGTGGCATTAGAATTATTGATAATGATCGTGAATATGAAATCAGTCTGAACAAGATATTACATGATATAATGAACCATATAACTATCTATGATTGACAACAAAACAATAATTGAACAATTAGAGAACAGGTTAAGTAGCTTTGCTGATGATCCAAAGGTACAAAACGTTGGAACCGTTGAGAAGTTTACTGACGGAGTTGTTACCGCATCCGGCCTCAGCAAAGCATTCATGGGAGAAATCATCGACTTTGAAGATGGCAGTCGTGGATTTATCCTCAATTTGGATGAAGATTATGCTTCAATTATCCTCTTAAGTGGTGGCAAAAAAATTACCCAAGGACAAAAAGTCAAAACAACTGGCAAAAATCTTACGCTTACTGTTTCGGAAGATCTTCTTGGAAGAGTTATTAATCCAATGGGTGAATCCCTTGATGGCAAAGCAAAAGTAACCAAAGGAAAAGAAATGCCACTTGAGAAGATTGCCGCTGGAGTTGTCGAACGCGAACCAGTCGATACCCCACTCAAAACAGGTATTAAAGCAATTGATGCGATGATTCCAGTCGGTCGTGGACAACGAGAACTGATTATCGGTGACCGTGGTCTTGGGAAAACAGCAATTGCGATTGATACCATTATTAATCAAAAAGAGCAACCAAAAGGTCAAAAAAGAGTGGTTTGTGTGTATGTCGCAATCGGCCAAAAACAAAGTTCTGTTGCTCAAGTAGTCGAGAAACTGAAGCAAGAAGATGCTTTTTCCTATACTGTCGTTGTTGCTTCTGGAGCATCTGACGCAGCTTCCCTGCAATACCTTGCTCCTTATGCAGGGACAGCAGTTGCCGAATATTTTCTCGAAAAAGGTGAAGATGTGCTTGTTGTCTATGACGATTTGACCAAACACGCTTGGGCATATCGCCAACTTTCACTCGTCCTTCGTCGCCCAGCAGGTCGTGAAGCATATCCTGGTGATATCTTTTATCTCCACAGTAGACTGCTTGAAAGATCAGTGAGACTCAATAAGAAAAACGGTGGTGGATCAATTACTTCACTCCCTATTATTGAAACACAAGCCGGTGATATCTCAGCATACATTCCAACCAACGTTATTTCGATTACTGACGGGCAGATTTTTCTTGTCGGTGACCTATTTAATTCAGGTGTTCGTCCTGCTATTAGTACCGGTACGTCTGTTTCTCGTGTAGGAGGAGCAGCACAAACTGGTGCTATGAAGTCAGTATCAGGAAAGATGCGTCTTGAAATGGCACAATACAGAGAACTTGCAGCTTTTGCGCAATTTGGAAGCGAACTTGATGCAGCAACAACCGCACAGCTTGAACGAGGAAAAAGGACCAATGCTATTCTTATTCAGCCACAATATCATCCACTTCTTGAAAGCTTGCAAGTACTCAGTATTGCAGCTGTAACCAATGGACTCTTTGATGACATTGATGTTGATTCTTTACAAAAATTTGAACAAGTACTCCATGAATATGTACGTAAACACAACAAAAAGCTTCTTGAAACACTTGCCAGTGGTAAGAAAGTAACTGAAGATGTGGTCAAAGAAATAAAAGATGCAGCAGAAAAATGCAAAAAAACGTTTGTTAATTAGTATGGCAGACACAACACAATTATTACGAAGAATTAAAACCGCACAAAACATTGCAAAGACAACTCGTGCAATGCAAATGATTGCAGCATCAAAGCTCAAAAGGGCGCAAGATGCAGCACTTTCTTCTCGACCTTATGTAGAAAAGCTTTCAGCGGTAACAACAAGTGTCAGAAAAAACGTTGATCAACACGCACTTCCAGTCTACATGCAATCACGCAAACAAACGGGAAAAACACTCGTTCTGGTTATTGCTCCTGATAAAGGACTTTGTGGTGGACTTGTGTCAAATTTGGCAAGAGAAGTACTGCGAAGAGAAGCAAAAAATGATATACTTATCACCGTTGGTAAAAAGATTGAAAGTACAGCCAAATATGCTGGTAGTGACTATCTCGGTTCTTTTCCTTTTGGCAATACCTTACCATCGTTTGATGTAGTCTATCCAATTGCTCAGCTGATCGATGAACAATACCTAGCGGGTAAAGTAGATGCGGTAGAAATCTTGACAACTCATTTTGAGTCAATTTTTACCCAGAAACCGCATATGATAAAACTGTTGCCTATCTTACCAATTGAGACAGAAGCAAAGGTAACAAATAGTTTTCAACATTTTGAACCAGCTGGAGAAGAGATCTTACCAGAACTCTTGAAAAGATATCTAGAAATGGTTCTGTACCAAGAAGTAATTGAAAGTTACCTTTCTGAGCAAGCAGCACGAATGCTTTCGATGCAAAACGCGACAAATAACGCAAAAGATATTATCGAAGATCTGCGCTTAGAGTATAATAAATCACGACAGGCAAAGATTACTAACGAACTTTTGGATATAACAGGAGGTGCAGCAGCATAAAGGAGATAAATCGTCATCCTGGTAAGCGAGGAACAAGCGCATCCAGGATCTGATTCTGGACAAGCCAGAATGACAAAAATTAATACTATGACAGAAACAAAAAAACAACAATCAGGAATAGTCATCAGAGTTCAAGGGCCAGTGGTTGATGTGTACTTTGAGGGAGATGTTCCCCAAATTTATGAAGCATTAACCATTACGCTTCCTGACAAAACAGAACTTGTTCTTGAAGTCCAGTTTGAAATTGGTGATCATGAAGTCAAAGCACTTGCCTTTGGTTCAACCGACGGTCTTGCTCGTGGTACCAAAGTAGAGCGAACCATGGCTCCAATCAAAGTGCCAGTTGGTGAAAAAACCCTCGGGAGAATTTTTAATGTCCTTGGTAAGACGATTGATGGAGAGAAATTTGATAGTAAAGGTGTTGAAGAAAAGCCAATTCATAACGATCCTCCAGCATTTACTGACCAAGAAACAAAACCACACATTCTTGAAACAGGTATCAAAGTTATTGACCTTATCGCGCCATTTACTAAAGGTGGTAAGATTGGTGTTTTTGGAGGCGCGGGTGTCGGAAAAACAGTTGTCATAAAAGAATTAATTAATAATATCGCCATGGAACACAAAGGGCATTCTGTTTTTGCTGGCGTTGGCGAGCGCACAAAAGAAGGAAATGACCTATGGCTGGAGATGCTTGAGGCGAAAGTCATGGACAAGACTGTTATGGTCTATGGGCAGATGAACGAGCCACCGGCAAACCGTCTCCGTGTCGCACTCACAGCACTCACCATGGCCGAATATTTCCGTGATGAAAAACGGGAAGATGTACTATTCTTTATTGATAACGTCTTCCGTTTCGCGCAAGCTGGAAGTGAAGTATCCGCGCTATTGGGACGTATGCCATCGGCTGTCGGATACCAACCAACCCTCGCGACAGAAATGGGACAGCTTCAAGAACGC
>ERZ1292645.128-Hain-H14-02um-R2-128-length-34763-cov-8_pt1 | contig 34763 bp, 28 predicted proteins | sample MGYA00564401_ERZ1292645 | MGnify/ENA primary metagenome ERZ1292645 (study PRJEB36523, sample SAMEA6512644) | groundwater metagenome | collected 2019-01-09 | study: AquaDiva: Metagenomics assemblies of 32 groundwater samples | reverse complement strand
CTGTGGTGGGACAGGCATCTTGCCTGTCATCACAGGCTGGAAGCCTGTGCCACTGGAGACCACAAGGATCTCTCCTACAATAATACCCCTTATAACTTTTGATGGCACCTGTCGCATTCTCCTTTTTCAAAGGGGGTATGCATTATCTTATGTATAAGCCTTTTATCCTTTCCTGCATGAGGCTCATGACAGCCAAGACAGTCAGCGCCCTTTGTAGAGATATTCCCATGCGCCTTTACGAATTTTGCATCTCCCTGGTTTGCATGGCAATTATTGCACAATGTGTCACCCCTCGCTATCAATAGCCCTCTCTCATTTGAATAATGCGCAGAATGACATTTTTGGCAATCACCGTCTGCAACAGGCCTATGGGTAACAATATCCTTTTCCTTTAAACTCTTATCAAATTCTGCATGACAAGAAAGGCACAAACTTTTAAGAGGACGCGGTAAAAGGCCCTTTATTTTACTGCCGTGCGGCCTGTGACAGTCAATACATTTTTCTTCAAATACCGGCTTATGAGGATATTTTGCAATCTGAATGCCAATTTTAGTGTCTTTATGGCAATTATAACAAAGAGCGCCTTTCTCTTCCGTCAACTGTTTTGTATTATTGCTGGCATGCGCATCATGGCAGCTAAGACATTTGCCTTCCTTGAAAACAGGGTGTGTCCCTTGTTCCCCTATCTCTCTTAGCATACCGGAATGACATTTAAAACACAATTCCTCTTCCTTTAATAAAGCAAGTTTCTTTACCTCGCTTGCATGGGGGTTATGGCAGGCAGTACATGCCCCATCCCTTACCTTGGGATGCCTTGTCACTTTATTAAATTTCTTTTTTTCCTGGCTGTGGCAGCTATAACACAGGTCTTCAACAGGTGAAACCAGTTCAAAATTATAATCTGACGCATGGGCATCATGACACGGCAGGCAATTATTCTGAGCAATAGGGGCATGCGTTACCGTCTTAACAAAACCGTCCTTATTGTGACATTTATAGCAAAGTTGGGCGCCAACTACACGAAGCGCATCCTTATTGTCAGAGGCATGTGGGTCATGGCAGCCGGAGCAGTCCCCCTTGGCTATCGGAGTATGGGTAAACTTCTTTGCATGCCTCTTTTCTGTAGCTTTGTGGCAGCTATAGCAAAGCGGCTTTTCCGGTATCAAAAGCTCATTCTTCTGGTCAGTTGCGTGGGGACTATGACATGCTGTGCAGTCCCCTTTAAGAACAGGCGAATGAACAAGTGCCTTTTTAAACCCATTTTCCTGGGCAGTATGGCAAGTATAGCAAAGTTTATCAGCTTGAAGTTTTGTTTTTAACGGTTCTTTTGAATCAGGAGAATTATGGCAGTCACTGCATTTTCTCTGGCCAAATGGCCCGTGATTGTATTCCCTTACAAGCTTATCGCTTGACGAAGAGTGCGGAGTATGGCATGAAAGACAGTTGGTTCCTGCAACCTTATAATTAAAGTGTCCATCTGTAAATTTTACAGCATTTACATCATGGCACTTTTCACACAACTTATTGCCTTTTTCAAGCAGGTTATAGCCATGCTCTGAGGAATGCGGATTATGACAGTTGTCGCAGCCGTCCGCAACTGCCTTGTGGATTGTCTTTTTTGCAAAAGGCCCCTTTGCATGGCAAAGATAGCATAGGTCATTTCCTGAAACCCTTGTAAGCCCTTTTAATTTTGAAGAGTGCGGATTATGACATTTAAGACATATACCTTGTGTTAACGGCGTATGCAGCGGCGCTTTTTCAAGTCTTGACCTGTCTTTTTCATGACACTGATAGCAGAGTTTTGCGTCTTTTTCCTTTAGTCTTAACGCCCCGATAAGGCCGTGCGGTATGTGACAAGCTTCGCAGTTGTTGTCAGCAAGGGGCTTATGCAGATTCCCCTCCTTGTATTTCAACATCTCTTTCTGGTGGCAATCCGAACAGGACTTTCTTATTATTCTTGTGCCCATACAACCTGACAGCATCAAGGTTGCAGCAAGGATTATCAACGAAAAACGAATAGGCTTCAAACTTCTTTCCTCCTGATTACAGAAGACAAGGGCGAACCTGTGTGTTCGCCCTTGTTAGGGCAGACACGTAGCTACTTGCCTTGCAGTTTATCAAGTTCCTTCTGGTTTATCTCTATTGCCACTGTTTCTCTTAGCTGTTTGATATATCCATTTAATGCACCATTAAACATCTCCCTTCCAACTATCGTATCTATTTCGCTTCTCACCCTGTCAAACGGTATATATGCGCCCTTTTCAAGGCCGCGAAACTCTATAATAGCATAACCCGCCTCTGAAGAAAACGGCCCTAATATATCTCCTTCTTTTGCCCTCTGAATAGCCTTGTTAATGTCACCAGAGAGTTGATTTGTCTCCACCCAACCGATATCCCCTCCTTTTTCCCTGGAAGTGTCTACTGATTTTTCTCTTGCAAGATATGAAAAGTCGCCGCCTTTTTTAAGGTCATCAAATATGGTCTTCGCCTCTCCCTCATCCCCTAAATGTATCATCCTTAAATTTACCCTGTCAGACCCCCTGTAGTTTTCCTGATTTGCCTTATAATAGTCCAAAATATCGTTCTCATCAACTTTTATTGCAGGAAGAATGGCCTTTTTCTTAAACTGCTCTATAAGCTGCGGCTCCTTGTATTTCTTTATCTTTGCCTTAATCTGTTCATCATTCTCATAACCCATGTTCATTGCCTTATGGTCAAGAAGCTTATACAGGACAAGCTTATCTAAAACTTCCTTTTTTGCATCCTCACCCTGTGCCTTAGAAGAGATCAGTTCTCTTAATACATCTATGCCTAATATGGATTCACCATTCACATTTGCAACATCTTTGCCAAAAAGTTCGGTTTTATCACGGGAGAGTGCGCTTAAAACCTCATTATCTATCTTCACCTTTGCCTTTTTTCTAAGTTCATCAAAATATTCCTTTTCCCTTTCTTTTGTCTTTATATCAAAAAAACCTTTTCTGATTACATCCCTGTCCGCAGCCGACATCTTCGGCGGCTCTTCCTTTTTATCCGAATCTTTTTTAACCTCTTCTTTTGCAGCATCTGTCTTTTCTTTTTCAGCCTTTTCTTTATCGGCTTTTTCCTGAGCTTTTTCCTTTTCCTCTTCTTTCTTCTTTAATTGTTCATGGTAATAGTCTTCTATCTCTTTATCTTCCACTTTAATCTTATTTAATATCTCTTCCTGACGGAGCTTGTCCAAAAACAGATTAAGGGCAAAGTTATCCATGACCATTATAAAATCTGCCTCTTTATCCAGCCCCAGATTTCTGGCCTCTATTGCCATAAGCTTATTGTCTATGAGCTCGCTTAGAAACTTGCCAAAATCCTGCATTGCAAAAGAGGTTTGCTCAGAAAGGTTCCTGCCTACCCGGCTGCTTTTGTGCAGTTTATCTATCTTGTCTAAAAACTCATCTTTTGTAATAATCTCATCCCCAACCCTGGCAATATACACCTCTTTTTTTGCGGAGGTAAAGGGCCAGAAACCGAAAGAATCTCCGGTCCCCCCTATAAAAACGAAAAAGATAAAAACCGTGGTCAGGAAAACAATATCCCTTAATCTTCTGATCTCTGACTTATGCCTTCTGACTCCTGACTTCTTTATCATCATCTTATTTTATTGTGTCTATCATCTCCCTGACAACTTTCTGCGTAAGCGCGGTTAGAGACCTCACCTCGCCGAGGTCAAGGACAATAATATAATCATCCCCTTTTCTCTTATTTTGGCCTGACCATATGAGCTTGCCGGTATTAGAGTCAATCATCCTTGCGGTGATTGCAACCGTTGGCACAGAATACGCGCCGCCAGCCTCGGCAAATTCTTCTACTGTGCCGGTCATAACAGCATCTACGCCAAGACGTTTGCCAAGGATCTTCAACCTTTCTATTTCAATCTCACCTATGGTGTCCATCCTTTCCTGTATCATAAACTGAACTATGTTGCCGGTCTCTTCTACATTAAACCTGTCGGTTTTAAACATCTCAGTGACAAATATATTGGCAACCACCTTGCCGGCATCCCGATACCCGCTTATATTGTAAAATGGAAGTATAGCCACCTTTTTTGAGGCATGGGGTGAAAGAGCCTCCCGTGACAAAACTGCGCAACCTACTATAAGCAACGGAGTTAAAAACAAGGTTAAGACCAAATTAAAAATCTTTAACCAGTATCCGGGATTCAACCTTGACAATGGCTCTTTATTCATAACTGAAATTCTTTAACAGCCTCTTCTAATCTTTTCTGCACATCTAAAATCTTTTTTATATGCTCATCCCCTTTGTTTACATTGTTAGAGCAAACTGCAAGTTCATCTGATGCTGTCTTAATTTTCCCCAATTTTAACTTAAGCTTTTCAATCATAATATTCAGGGCTTCAGCAAGTTCCCCGACCTCATCACCCTTACGGACTGAAAACCTTACAGTGAGATTACCCTCGCCAACTTTTTCCTTAATTTCCTTCTCCATCCTGTATAAAGGACCTGCTATCTTGTGAGGGAAAAAGAGGGCTATGATAAATGCTACAATAATGCCGATAATCAAAGCAATTACAATAGCCGGCAGAAGGAAATCCAGAAAATTTCTCGCCTGTATATGAAAGTGTCTGAATGACTGACCTATCTCCTGATTACTGTAAATGTAGAAGAAGGCAGAGAGTATCGCTGTGTTTATCAAGACAATCAGCATTACCCTTACGAGCAACCTTAACTGCATATGCCTATTTATAGAGTAATTTATAACGCTTCTTCTATTCTGCATTATGGCCTCCCTTTACTCGCTCCGCGAGAATTGCAAATCGCAAATTTTAAATTTTTATCTTACAATTTTAGATATACGGTTCGCCTGTATGGCATGAGATGCACAGGTCTCTTCCAGAATCCATCCTTATAAAATATCTTTTATTGCCGCCGTGAGGGTCGTGGCATGTAACGCAGGTTATTACACCGCCTTCTATGGTCGGAAGAGCAGACGAAATTTTTGTTTTTAAGCCCTTGCTCCTCATCCCAACAGGGTGCGATGCGCCTTGCGGGTGACACTTAACACACGCATCTATCATGGAAACCCTTTCAGGAACCAAACCGAAACCATGCTTATCAATCTCAGCAGGCTCAGTGACTATTAAATATGCCTTCACAGGCTTATCGCTTAGAAGTTTAAGAAAAATATCTTTTGTACCTTTTATTTTAAAGGCATTGGCCTCTTTTATTTCAGGTAGTGTCTTATCTATAATCCTTGCGCCTTCCCCCTTATCACTAATTTTCATGGATGTATCAAGCACAAAATTATTTGACACGGTTTCATTGCCGAATATATCTCTGGATATTACGCGATAATGGTACTGCTTGCCTGGCCTCAGCCCCGCTATTGTTATTTTGTGCCCATTTGCAAATATCTTCTCATATACTGCTGTTTCCCCATACCGGGGAGTTAATCCGTACTCCACAATTGAGTTGCACGGCTTATCTGTATCCCATGCAATTACTGCCTCAAGAAATACAGCCTGCCTTATTTCTGCTACTGCCACATTCCTGATGAGAGGCGGCTTCCGGTCATTATCCATAGAGGCATTCACCTGTGATGGTATAAGTTGCAAAGAATTAACTTTTACCTCATTCCCTGCGCTATCCTTTACTTTCAAATCCAACTGATATTTTCTGTCCCAGGACAGGTCCTTCAAAAAAAATATCTGTTCTCTCTGACCAGACAGGGAGGCAACCTCCCATACCCTGCCTGTTTTAGTAAACCCCTTTAAAATATGACACAGTTCACATTTATCCTCTTCTACAACAGAATGCCGGTATTGTAATGCCGCGATCCGCGCATATACATCATCCAGCTTAAGTTCTAAGGCCTTTGAGCCGGAATGGCAATCTCTGCAGCCGCCTGAGCCTCCATTTCTGCTCCAAGACAAGTCGCCGGGTGCCGCCAGTAGTAAAAACCATATAAAAACAACTACCGCAAGGACCAAAAGGGCTGATGAAAGGATGTACTTACCCATGCCTAAAAGTCCTCAGCCAATTGACCCTTTTGATCCGCCTTTGCAAACGGGGTTTTTCTGGAAAGGATGGATGGTATTGATTTGGTTAAGTTGAATGGATTGTCCGCATTATCTACAGCAGTAAGTGAAAATGCCATTGAATTTATATCAAATTCTGCTTCCACAAAGTATTCCACTTTTGGCGGAAACTCGCCTGTCCCTTCAATTGTCTTTACAGGCTTGCCTCCTCTATCAAGTATGGATAGCTTCCATGATTTTATATCATCATCAGGGCTATGCCTGAAAGTAAACAGCACCTTGTCTTCTATCTTATCCATATCAACTTCTATAACAGGGGGGGTGTTCTTTATCTTTAAGCTGTCGGTCAAAACGGCTTCATTCCCAGCAATATCTTTTACCACAAACCTGTATGTATATTCTCCATCTGATGCCTGAACAAGTCTATCTGTTTCACCCCTCCAGATGAGTCCCTTGGGCAGCTTGCCATATCCTTTATCGCCCCTCATCATCTTCCCTTTTTTATCAAGGATTTCTATTTCCCATTCATCAATCTCATCAAAACTCAGAAGCCTGGGGGTAAATATTATATAACCCTTTCTCTGGGGGGCAAAAATTTTCCTGTTAATCGTCAAGCTAACCTTTGGCGGTGTGCTGTCAACAATCATCTTCCCTACGGCGCCAAATGGAAATAACGACATTGCCCCATCTCTTGCAACCACATCTACAGGATATATCCCTTCCTGAAGAGGCGCAGTCATAACCCCTTCATATTCCCCATCCTCTCCTTTGACAAGGCTTATTTCAGCGCCATCAACTACAGCCTTTACCTCTTTTGGCTCCTCTGTGATAGACACTACCTTTACTCTTAACCCAACCCTTGCCCCACCCTTTGCTACAGTAGGAAATGTATCCGCCTTTTCTATCTCAAACGGACTTAGCCCCGTCTCTTTTATGAAAAACTGGGCTGCTATGCCCTTTACAAGATCCTTTGCAACCCTTGAACTTAAGACATCAACTGATGTTATAAGACCAAATCCAAGAAGACCAACAAAATCCCGTTCTGTGTAAGAAATGGTGTCTGCCCATATTACGCTGCCGTCAATGGTATTAACCAAACGGGCTGTCACCGCCACGTTCATCCTGCCATTTACGTCAGAGAACTGGTTTATCGAACCAACCAGCACAGCATCAACCCCAAGAACTTTTCCCATTTCTCTTACAGCCAGCCTTGTTACGCCGCCGGTATAACGGATCCTCCTCTTTGCAAGAAATTCCTCAACAGTGTCGTCAATGGTTATAAACACCAACCCCTTGCCTCTCAATTCCTTTTTTATAAGCTCGGTAATAGTCTTTGTGGCAATAGGGTTTTCACTAAGATTTTCAAACGGCAGAATAGAGATATCCTTTAAAATAATAGGCTGGCTTGAGTTATTACCAAGCCCATTACCTATTGCCGCAATTGGAGGAATGGCAAAAACAAAAAGACAGGAGATGGAAGACAGAAGACAGCATAAGAAGATTCTCATTCTCGATTTTTGCCCCGCATGGAATACTGGGGTGATTTTTAGCTTCCTTTGTCTGTTCACAACTCCCCTCCTCCTGGTTTTCAAAGCTAAGGCATTAAAACACAATAAACCGCTACAATAGGGTATCCAGCGCGCTCTTCACTGCCCTTCTTGTCAATTCGCTTCTATCTACCTCCTCAATACCTATCAACTTTCTCAAAACACTCCTGCTCGTCTCGGTGGCCTTTGCCTGCCATAGGATTATACCTGAACCTGTATCAATCATCCTGGCGCCAATTGACACAATACTGCCGCCACTACCCGCGCCTGAATATTCATCTACACTCCCAAGTATTACAGCCTGCACACTCAATTTCTCTCCAATCAGTTTTAGCGTCTCCTTATCTACCGGCACAGCCCTGCCTTCTTCAACGCCAGCCTCTCTGAATATTACACTAAGAACCTTTGTAACCTCTCCCTGCTCCACCACCTCAAAGACCCCCCTGGACATAAGGTCTACAATCAAGGAGTTTCTTATCCTTTCACCCGCATACCTGTCATCACTAAGATTATTGAACGGCAGCACCGCTATTTTCTTTATGTATGAAAAGTTGGCTGTCGGATTAATATACCTTACTGTAGACCCGCAGCCTCCAATAAAGATAAGGAAAAATAAAACCACACCCCCCCTTTTCACATAACTATTATACATTATTCCTCCTTTTATGCAAGGTTTTTTATACTGTTATTAATATCCCGCCCTCTCGCCTATAGCCTCAATGATGCGCTCGCAAAAACAGAGTCAGTATGGTCATTCGTTACATTATCTGTTTTTGTGCCGCTATAGCCAACACGCAGGCTAAGCCTTGAAACCGGCGTCCAACTAATATCAGCCCCCCTGTTTATAACATCCCCTGAGATACCATATCTTGCGCTTGTCTGTATATTCCTGGACGGAAGCCATGTAATGTTATAGGTTTGCGAGCTGGTTGGTTCTATGCCTATTGAAGTTGAAAGATATATATTCCTTGTTGGTGTATATGAAATGACCGTATTGAGCGACTGGCTGCTGGAATCTGTCTCTTTCCCCGCAGTTTCAGTAGCGCTGTCTGAGGTTCCAGCATTTACAATTATAGTCATGGACCTCCATGGAATAAGATTCAGATTTCCGTAAGAATTTATAGAGTTTGTCTTAGAGTTTGCCTTAATGTCCTTTGATTCACTCATACTGCTTCCAAGACCAAGGTCAACACCTTTGTAAAGATTCATAAATAAATTGCCGCTTATTGAATTGGTCTTTGAATTTGTTTCTCCGCCTGTTAAGGCCTCGCTGTAACCATAATTCAAGCTTGCATTTAATGTCGGAAGCGGACTTGACGAGATGGACAGGGAATAACTGTCTGCGCCGGTCTCTGTTGAACCGGTCGTTGATTTTGAACTGGCATTTGATGTGCTATAACTTGCGGAAAGATTAAGATACTGAGGCACAATAACAGAACTCAGTCCTGCCCCTTGGCCTATATTAGTTGTATCAGTGTCATTGATATTAGGGTCATTGAAGTCCTGGGTAGCATGGTCGTAGGTAAGATTATAACTCATGTTCAGCCGTGTAAGCGGCGAAAATGAAAGACCAAAACCGCCAAAATCTCTGGTTGTAGTAAATCTAACTATCTCTGTCGGCGTTGAAGTAAGATGCCCTATGGCCTCAATCTCGGTCACATTTATTGTCCCCGCTCCGGCAGGGAATTGGGTGTTTACAACCTTAAAATATAGGGCGCTGGTCTCTGATGAAAAGGTAAAGACAATTCCCGTTCCTGTCAACCCCCCCGGGCTACTGATTACTGGATTATAAGATGTTGTTACACCTATTGATGCCCAATTTGTCCCGTCGCTGCTTGTATATAATTGCCAGCCAAAGTTATTAGAAGAAACATAGGCGGCAATATTCGGATCTGCTGTGTTTATGTAAAGATTTATCTTGAACACAGATTGAGATGTTGTAAGTTTGATGCCTATATTTCTATCTAAGCCATTCAGGTCTATCCCTGCGGATGAAGTAGTATTATTGTCTATCAAAGCAGGTGTACTGGCAAGTGGGTCAACAGTGGGTGTACTATCTAAAGCAAACAGGCCATCAGATGCTGTACGCTTTGCGTCAAATTGTTGAGGCGCACCCAGACTTTTAGTTGTTGTTTCCGACTGACTATAGCCCATATTTGCATTTGTATTTATCTTCTTATCCCAAAATGACCTGACAAGACCCGCTGACACAAGGTGTAATTGAGTCTCGTTTCTGGTTTTGCCGACTCTATCTATTACAATAGGGTCTGAAAATGAATAATTCAGGTTAGTTGCTGTTTCAAGAAAACTAAAACCATAAGCTGTATTAAAGCCCTGATTGATGGACATAGTATCTAATTTATGAGGATCGAGATAATCGTTATTTGTTGCCTGATTATAAAAAAGCGAGACAGAAGGCCATCTGTCGCCAGGTAGGATAAAAGAGGCATTCATATTGGAGATTGAAATAGGGTCCCCGCCAGGGGGCAGACTCTCATTTCTTGTATAACTGAGGGATAGATAATATAAATCAACGACAGGCGGTGTATAGTTTAGAAAAAACATCGGAAATATGTCCGATGTCTCTTTTCCATTTACAATAAATCTCGACAACCGCACATTGGCCAAAATCATTATTGTGGAGGTCGGGGCATGGCTCAGGCCAAATGTATAACTTTCATTATAGCTGGAACTTTCAGTAGTCTTACCGCCGCTGGATGTAGTAGTCTTTTGATAACTCATATCTGCGCTGGCATCTATAGCAAATACAGCATTTGGTCTCACAAGGCTTATAAACGCTATTACAAAGAAAAGTAAGGCAGTTAGACCTGCTCCGCAAGACCCTTTTCCTATATTATAAGTAGAGACGTCCGCGTGGGGCGTCTCTACGGAGTTCATGTCATCTTTCAAGCAATAGCGCCCCATATGGACTCTTTCCAACAAAGAGTTCTTTTAACACCCTTTCCCCTATCGGGTCAAGAAGAGAGACCGTATTATCTCCATAATTTGTTACATAAAGGCGGTTTCTTTTTTCATCGCCCGCAAGCCCTGTCGGCATTATTCCAACCGGTATAGTCCTTGTAACAACATCCTGAGAGTTAAAAAATGTAAGTGTATTTGCAGCGGTATTTGCGACAAAAAGTCTCTTGCTGAATCCCTGCATACCCCTTTTAGGAGGGCCTTCGACAGATATGGTTGCAACCACTTTTCTTAAAGAAGGGGAGATAATGCTTATCCTGTTGGATCCTTCGTTAAAGACATATATCTTATCTTTGCCGGCATCATCTTTGCCGACAAAAACACCTGTCGGCCTGTTATCCACTGTAATATTAGCAACCAGTGTGTCATCAATGGCGTTTATGATGCTTAGATTGTTTGATCTCTCGTTTGTCACGTAAACTTCCTTCCTGACAGCGTCCGCAGCAATGCCTGAAGGGCCTATCCCAACAGCAATGCTCTTTAATGTGCGCTTTGCTACAGTACTCACCACTGTAACATCATTGGATATCCGGTTTGCAATATAAAGTTTGCCTTCAATTAAATTGTTATCATCAGGTATAATTACTATATCTACCGGTAATATTCCTGCTGTCAGATAGATTGTATCCAGCACAGAAAAGCGGGTTACATCCACTACAGATATATTCCTTGAAGCGGAGTTTACAACATAAAGCCTGTCCTGTGTGGCATTTAATGCCATACCCATTGGTCTGTCGCCAACTGTTACAGCGCCTATAACCCTTTCAAGGCTTCTGTCTATTATGGATATATAGTTTGACGCGCTGTTTGATATAAACAAGAGCAGCTCTCTTGCCGAAGGTATCTGTGTTTCTATTTCTATAGATGGCTGGAAAATATGCCCCTTTTCAATAGATTTCTCGGTGTCCCATACAAGAGAAACTGCTGAGATATCCTTTCTTTGCAACCTTATATTCGATTTTATCACAACCTCTCCATCAGGCTGAGAAAGGGCAAGGCTTACATGACCATCTCTTCCCATGACAGATGCCCTTGAAATGATTAGTTTCAGACCTTTATACTGACCAGGCTCTACAGCCGCTTCTTTTAAGAGTATCTGCCTGTCAATCAAACCAGTGGACATTATGTCAACCGGACTATCTATCAGATTTATCCATCTGTTGTCTTCTGCCTGAAGTTTAATTTCAGATATTGTGAAGGCTATATTCGGAGGGGCAAGCGATGTTGAGTGCATATAAATAAGAAGCCTTGCAGCGGAAGAAGAGGATAGTGGTGGTGAGGTATCTATCAGCCATTTCTCGCAAGAGATAAATAGCAAAGAAGACAGCAGAAGAAAAAAAAGATATATCCTTTTAAAGGTCACACAAACCTCGTTTAAAAGATTAGGTTGGCTGCCTCAACTGAATTAAGAGTTGTTGTATTAGTTCGAAACCTGATATTAACAAGCTGATTTTGTAGGTTCAGACTTTATTTCTCTATCATATCTAAAAACACATTGCAAGAAAAATATTGAGGTCTGTCCGGACTATATTTCACCTGATTTATTTGATGACTTTTTCTGATTTCTCTGATATAAATTTTTGTATGCATTAGGCTTCGGATTAGCTTTGAGAGGGTTTTAATTATGACTTATTTTCTAAGCGTACTGGGTTTGGTGCTGGTAATTGAGGGATTGCCATATTTTGCATTTCCTGCAAAAATAAAAGAGTGGGCTATCTCTCTGCAAGAGTTGCCGGAGAGGACACTCCGCATTATGGGTTTTGTCTCCATAACAGCAGGTTTGCTTCTGGTCTATTTGGGCAGGAGGGTGTTTTGAAAAAGGGGATAAAGGTGCGGTGGTTTACTGCTTACTGTTTACTGCTTTTTTTATTTTCCTGCGCCAGAGATACCTCTATTCCCTTCTCACAAAGCAAAGAAAAGATTAGGATTGCGGTATTGAAAGGCGCAAGAGACCTGAAAATAGGCGGGGTTGGGATAACAGCAGCCGGAATTGAATTTAATAAAGACAATACAGCGCTGGTTGTCTTGGAAGAAGACACCTTAAGTATAAATGGCAAAAAGATACCGGATTCGTCGGTAATATTCTCTTCAGAAAACGGTATACTCTATTTGAACAGTCGTCCGTTCAGAGGGAAAATAGAGGTCATAAAAGACCAACGGGGGATTTTGGTTGTAAATGAATTGCCGTTAGAGTTTTATATAACCGGCCTTATCAATAACGAGATATCTTCAAAATGGCCGATAGAGGTTGTAAAAACGCAGGCTGTTATTGCGCGAACTTATGCTCTATATCAGAAGAAGAAAAAAGGCGCAGTAGCCTATCACATGGAATCAACCGTTGCAGATCAAGTCTATTCAGGGAGCATTGCCGAGGATGACAGTTCCATTTATGCTGTTAAGGAGACTGTTGGCGAGGTATTGACCTATAACGGAGAATTAGCGCTGACTGTCTATCATTCAAACGGCGGCGGCGCAACAGAGGATTCTAAAAATATCTGGGGCAAGGACTATCCATATCTGCGGCAGGTACAAAGCCCGTTTGATAAGGATTCCCCTAATTTTTCATGGATGCTGAATATAAGCCCGGAGTCCGTTGAAACAGCATTGAAGGGCGCAGGTTATCCGGCAGTAGATATCAAAAATATAACACCTTTATCCAGGACAAACAGCGGCAGGATAACAAGATTAAGGATACTTCATGGCAAAGGAGAATTAGAGATAAGCGGCGAGGACTTAAGAAAGGCTATCGGCTATGACAAGCTCAAAAGCGCCATGTTTACCGTTGAAATGACAGACGGGTTATTTGTGTTTAACGGGAAGGGCTCCGGCCACGGCGTAGGATTATCACAGTGGGGCGCAAAAGGCATGGCGCAGGAGGGACACAGCTATACTGAAATACTTAAGCATTTCTATCCCGGCACAAGCCTTGAGCGGATATATTGATGAGGCTTGAAGAGTTTAATTATTACCTTCCAAAGGGGCTTATTGCCCAGTTTCCATGCGAGAGGCGGGATAAATCCAAGCTGATGATCCTGAGTAAAAAGGATGGAACCATTGAACATAGAAACTTTTCTGATTTAACAGAATATCTTAAGCCAGGCGATATTTTGATATTAAACAACACCAAGGTTATACCCGCAAGACTCTTTGGGAAGAAAACAACAGGCGGCGCTGTAGAAGTCCTATTGATACAGGAAAGAGAAATTTCTCAGCCGCTGCCAGATAACGCCCAAAGCGCCGTACGCCCGATATCCCAAACATGGAGTTGTCTTATAAGTAAAACCACGGGTATTAAAAAAGGTTCCGTGATTGTCTTTGAACATGGGCTAAAGGCTGTAATTATAGAAAAAGATGTTGATGGACATTGGGTTATTGAACTTTATGCGGATATTGAAATAGATAAGGCAATTGAGATGGCCGGAAAGATGCCTCTTCCGCCGTATATTAAAAGGGATAAAGGACAGGATAAATCTTCCGAATTCGATAAAGAAAGGTACCAGACTGTATTTGCAAAAGAAAAAGGCGCTATAGCAGCGCCGACAGCAGGACTGCATTTTACAGATGAACTTTTAAAAAAGATTCAGTCTCTCGGAGTGAAAATTTTTTATATAACCCTACACACAGGCATCGGCACATTTAAGTCTGTAAAGACCGAGGATATAACAGAACACAAAATGGAGTCCGAACATTATAATATTGACCGTGCCGTATTTGAGGCTATAAAAAAGGCAAAAATGGAAAACCGGCGGGTCGTTACGGTTGGATCAACTGCAACAAGGGCATTGGAGGCAATGGCGCAGCATGGCTGGGTAAGGCCAATCTTAAGCGGCGCCACAGATATATTTATCTATCCTGGATATAAATTTAATACAGCGGATGCCATTATCACAAATTTTCACCTTCCAAAATCAACCCTTATTATATTAGCGGCGGCATTTACAGGAAGGGAATTTATTATGAGGGCGTATGAAGAGGCCATAAGGTTTAGGTATAGATTTTTCAGTTATGGCGATGCAATGATGATATTGTAATTGCAAATGGCAGATTGACAACTTTATACAGCAGGCAGTTGTTTTATCAAAAAAAACGCAACCTCCTACACAAACTTATTAAATCGGAAATAGAATGTCTATAACTTTTGCCTTTTTTACTCAAATAATGTATGTGAAAAATACAGGAAGGCTGTTGACCAGCTGAAATGCGGTTGGATACTCAAGTATCCGCAAAGATTATAGGGTTGGCAAAGAGGGAATACAAAAGATATAACGATTCCTACATCTTGGCAGCTATCTTAATGAGTTTATCTTTCGGTTTAACCGAAGGACATCAGCCCACCGCGGTAAGCTTTTTTTACGTTTAGCGCAACAGTCTGTGGCAGTGGAGCCTGTTCCCTATGCATGTCTAATAAAAGGCGTCCGGGAAGGGGGAAGAACTAATTCAAAAACACAAACGCTTGGGGTATGTGCTGTCAAGCGCATACCCCATATCACTTTATTTTGATACCGTCTGAGGCTTTTTGGGCGATGTATGACATCTATTACAATCAGTAAATGGAAATGCTATCTTGCCATGACATCTGCCGCAAAATTTGTTATCAACAATCATACCTACCATTGTTATGTTGTTTGCCCCCCTCACAGGGATAAATATCTTTGGATGACAGATTTCACACTTTAGCCACCATGTATGGATATAATGGGGAAAGACAACGTCTTTTACAAAATTGCTTTTAGTCTCTATCAAAATATTAAAATCAAAAGGTGGAATATCCTCGGCATCAGGGTCTAATGAGTGTCTTGGTGTAAGGGCATTCTCTTTCACAGCCTTTGCCCAATCTATCAGACCATATTTATCCTTTGGAAGCACGTTTGAGGCAAGGGCTGCAGGGTGCCAAGCGCCCCCCAGTTTGTATGATGCGCTGGGAGAACCTGATTTCTTCGGATCTCCTGTTCCCGCCAGATTGCCCTTTGTATCCAAATACAGGGCACTCTTCGGATCATCTGGATTAAGAAAGGGAGATGTCTTTTTTTCTTTTTCTTCGGAGGAAATAACTGTTATGCCGGTAGGATTAAAAATGATAAGAGGAGCGGATGTCTTTTTTTCTTTTTCTTCGGAGGGAATAACCGGTAAGGTTACCGCAGGCGCTACAGACGTTCTTTCAGGCTCTGGTCTGACAACCGTGATATTTGTTTCTGTATTTTCTGCTATAGGTAAAGCAGGCACAGCAATAGGTTTTTGGGACGGCACTGGAGCAGGGGCAGGTGCTACTACTATCACTGATTTTACCTCAACAGGGGGGGCAGCAGGTTTTGGCGCTTCTGCCACTACCTCTACAGCAGTAGGAGAAGGCGCTGTAGCAGATTTTTCTGCCTCTGCTGTTTCTTCCATCCCTGTAGTAACAACAGAAGGTTCTGTTGTTACTACGGGGGTATTGGCTGACATGGCAGGTTCTGTAAAAGGTTTTGGATTTGAACAACCAATAAAGACTGTGAAGATAACCAGTGGAATAACCCTGGAAATACATTTCATTAAGTAAAGCCTATTCATCTTTTTCTCCTTTCATATCTCATATCCTAATCTATAGTTATTTTGCCACCGGCTTAGCTTCTTCCGGCTTAGCTTCTTCCCATGGTGGAGGTCCTGCATAAGGCGGAATAGGACCATTCCATGAATGACAACGTTCACAAAACATAGGTTCCCATGCAATGATACCATTGTGGCATTTGCCGCAAAATTGTCCATTCATTATGGCATCCATATTTATATTGTTATCCCCTCTCCGCAAGATAAATATGTCTTCATGGCAGACCCTGCATCTAAATCTAATCCTGTGAAGCCAATGGGGAAATAACACTGGTCTAACCGAAGCCTTGCGCATGGCCTCTTTTTTCCTTGCAATGACAATGTCGCCGTATTCCGCATAGCCTATATTTACACCAATGATTCCAGCTATAAGCATCAACAATACAAAAATAACTTTTCTTTTCATTCTATTCACCCTCCATTTCAACCTAATTTATGCCTAACTTTGTAAAGTTTTGATAGTTTACCTAATTTGCTCCGAAAATGCATATTAGCGTACAGTGTAGAGCGGATAGATATGCGCTTCTTCTATAAGCTATCCGCTATTTTCATCCCCCTTTGTAAGCCAAATGCCCGTGTGGGTTTACTGAGATAAAACCTCTCCGTCTTTAATCTCAGGCGGTCTTCTATTACGAATCATTGCGCCCTCGGGTATCTTTCCTTTTGGAACCTTATGACATTTAAAACAATCCGCAAATGTAAAAGCCACCCTGCTATGACATTCACCGCAATACCTGCCTTCAACATTGTATATCATCCGCTCATCATTGCCGCCCAGTTCCGCTTCAAATATTTTGGGATGACATGTGGAACAATTATGCCACCATGAATGAACCTTATGATCAAATAACACATTATTCGTACTCGGACTTACCGCCTCAAATAAAATGGCAGTTTCTCTTATCTCTTCCTTAAAATCTTTACTTAAAGAGGCGACCGGTTTAATAACCCTCATGTCTCTAAGTTTAATCCAGTCTATAAAACCAAATCTATCTAAAGGAATAGCCTTTCCAGGTATGTTCTCAATATTCCATTCAGCGCCCAGACGGGAGGCTACATCCTTAATCTTATTATGATCTACATGGCGGGGATCAAGCAATCTCTCAGCCTCAGGCTTGCCTGCTATATGACACTTCGCACACTGTTTATTTGCCCCAAAGGCAATTGTGTCATTATGACAAACCCCGCATTGTTTCCCTTCATTCATTTGACTATGGGATATATTGTTCGCCCCTTGTATTTTAATAAATATACCCTCATGGCAGACCTTACACTTGAAATATGTCCGATGTATCCAGTGAGGATAAACAACAGGCGAGAGACCACTGGCCGTCATCTGGTCCAAATGCTCTTTCAATACCAGATTGCCAATAAATTTCTTCTCCTTACTCCACTTATTAAGTTCCGTATTTATCTTCTCCCCTTTTGTTATCTCTACCCGCCGTAGATTCTGTATCTCTTCAAGAAGTTCTTTTCCTCCGCCATGCCAATAATCATACATAGACGCCATCCGCTCAGCAATATCCAAAAGGTATAGCCGTTCTCCTAACTCCTTTGTCATTGCATCTTTGATAAGCGACTTGATTTCCCCTGGGATAATATCCTTATCTTTTTTAATTATAGTTACCAGCGCCTCAAACTGTAATGTCTCGCTTTTTTCTATAAATTCCTTACGAAAGGCGCTTTCTTCCGCTAAAACATCATTTCTCATAATAAGGAAAATGGATGTGTTTGTAATAAGGCATATCAATAATATAAATGTAAATGATGTATAAAACTGCCATTGCCTCACAATATTTATATCATACATTATAATCCGTAAAGTACGGTAGAAATGATTCAGCATGCTTGGTGTGCTTATACTAAAATAATTATTATTTTGTCAAGGTAAAATTTTTACCTTTCTCCAACCTATCTTTTACCATTCCTTATTTCTTTATTTCTTTAAAAACTGCAAGCCTTTGCATCCATTTTCATTCCCCATATCACAGGCTTTCTGAAAATCCAAAATAGCCCTATCCTTTATACCTGTCATAGCGTATGCACTTCCGCGACTATTGTAAATATCAGCAAAATTTGGGTTTATACTAATTACCTTATTATAATCCTCAATCGCCTTATCAGCCAGTCCTTTATAATGGTACGCAGTCCCTCGGTTATAGTATGCCTTGGCAAAATTTGGGTTTATAGCGATTGCCTTATTATAACCTTCCATCTCTTTGTCATACAATCCCTTATTACTGTATGCAAATCCTATATTGTTATATGCCTCTTCAAAATTAGGATTTATAACAATTGCCTTATTATAATTCTCAATTGCGGTATCATACTGGTCTTTATCAATATATACATTTCCAAGACTATTGTAGGCATCAGCAAAATTGGGGGCTAACGAAATAAGAGAGGTATATGCCTTTACTGCACTGTCGTAATCATTGTTTAATCTATAATAGTATCCTTTTTCAAACAATTCGTTTGCCTTAAATAATATCTCTTCATTTTTTATCTTTGCTTGCAATGGTTTTCTTTCCGTTATCTCTTTTATCTGTGTTAATTGTTTTTTTAATTCATCAATTGCCTTCTGACTTTTTTTGTAAGTCTCTATTATCTTTCTATACTCATCTATAACTGATTTTTCTTTGAGGCTTATTGCAATATCTTCAACATTAACCGCATTCACACTTGACATTACCTTAACCCAAAAGAGGGTACCGTCGCTTCCAATAGTTTTCTTCTTTTCTAACAGAGTAATATTTATAAGTCCAAGAGACATAATTTGTTTCTCGTCCTCTGTCAATTTGATATTTCTGACCTTTAAGTACTCCTCCACATAAGGCATCGCCTGCTCAACTATAGCCCTTTTTGCCTGAAGCAATGCCTTGCTTTCAGCAACAGATGCCTTTTCTCCCTCACCCATATTGTAAGTGCCTTCAGCAATAATCTCTTTGGTCTCTGCCAAACCCAATGAAGATAAAAACGAAATCATAACAACCATGATTGACATGATAATATATTTCATAACTATCATCCTCTTTTTGGCGGGCGCTGCCGCCTCATTAACACCTCTGCTATTGTTTTATCAGGCGGGGTGCGGGTTTTACTCTACAATCTATGGTTCCAATTGCAGCCAATGCATATTGGTCAATGTATGCTTAGATGCCTTTTCTCCATTTGAACCATCCCAATTGGCAAATGTTACAGGTATCAATACATCTCGTTCAAATTGGAAATCATCATGTGTATTAGATGTTGTAAGACTCCTCCTCAAAATCACCTTCCATATACCTGCCTTGTATTCGCCGGTTCCTTTTATATTTATCCTGCCTGCATCTCTTATCTTTTCTGTTCCAAACCCAGTTGCATCTATCGTCTTTATTGTCTGAGCACCAGAGGTATTCCCAATACCCCAATACCACATCTCTACGCCCAGTGTTTTATCGCCATGTCCGGGATACGGCTGCTGAACAGCAGTCGGAGGCCCCACCCTTAACTGGATGGAAATAGCATCTTCAAAAGTCTCTCCTTCACCTAGTTTTTCTATAATGGGATCCCCTGGCACACTCTTTGTCCTGTCATCCCACTCTATTAAAAATGCTATCTCCTTTTCATTGAAAAGCACCCGTGCAGTTACAGAATCATTCGTTGGTCTGAATCCCCTTAATTTATCATTTTCAATGAGCTGCGGAAACAATTTAAATGCTGCTGAAGGTGTTTCATTCCATTCTGCTGCATTTACATCATTAGGCAACGGTGCCTTTATATATTTTGCCCTTAAAACAGTCTGTGGCGATACAGGCCTCTTTGCCTCATCTACAAGTGACTTCACATAATTGGCAACATGCCAACGTTCATTTTCTGTCAACCCCTTTTCGTTCGCGAAGGACGGCATTTGTGTCCCGGGGATACCTACTGTCACCCTGGTAAAGATATCCTTTACATCATTCCCACCCCTGAATGTCCATGGCTTTGTCAGATTTCTGGGCCACTCCCTATCATCCCAGTCATCTCTCAATTTCTTCATACCATCCCCTTTCGCATTTTCACCATGACACTCATAACACTTTGCCTTTTTAAAAGCCTCCCTGCCTTTATTAACACTATCCACCGAATAAGGAATTTCACCCTTATAATCTACCACCCCGGATGCCTTCTCTGACTCAAAGACATCTGTAAACGACTTTATATACTCAATAACATCCCACCTCTCTTTATCTGATAATACTAACTTCCATGAAGGCATAGGCGTACCTGGAAGACCATTACTTATTGTTCTAAAGAGATCATCATCTGCTGCTATTTGCCCAGGAAGAGACCGCTTAAATTTAAATATACCACTTGTAAAATCCCTCGGCCTCACATTCGTGAATTGGGCAGCAAAACCATTTCCTTCTCCTGTTGCGCCATGACACCACCAGCATCTTACCTCGTAAATTTTCTTTCCTGCTTCTTTATCACCCTGCTCAGCATATGTATATGACGAGAAAAGGATTACACTAATCAACAGCCAAAATAAGGCAAAAAAACATCTTCCCCATTGAATAAACATCTCAAACCTCCATCAAATTTAGGTTGCCCTCATTTTATTCTTTAGATTATTATTTCCCCAATATCTATATCCTTTTGACTGGATATACTCCATCTTTAATAGTTTGTCAAGAAATTTTTGGTCTCTGTTGTTGCAAAGTGATAATGTCACCTTTTATTGCAAAGTGATTATGTCACCTCCATAAGGTTTAGGGTATCCTTCCTAATTCAAATAATAACTAAATAACCAGGAGGGATATATGAATAAGGAGGCAGCCCGGTTGTTAAACCTTTCTGTAAGACAAAAAAAGGCTTATGCAGTCTTTTCTATCAAGGAGGAAAGAACGGTAATGGCTGATAATACCATCTCTTTTGAGAACCGTATATTCCAGATACTCCCGGACGATAGAAGATACTCTTATACAAAGGCAAAGGTATCTGTAGAGGTAAGACTGGATTTGTCAGTTCACATCAGATACAAGGATTACTATTTGAATGTCAAAGAACTAAAACCTGTTTATAAACCAGATAGGGTGTTAAAAACTCTACCGGAACCGATAACAAGATTATTACAAAAATACCCTGTCCAAAAACAGGAAAGTGACAATTTCACTTTGTATTGACATTGCTCTCTTTTTTTATTGTCTATCTCGATTTTTTTGCTGTATACTATTTTTCGCTTTTTTAGCGCCGCCTCTATAGTTTTTAAGGAGTTACAAACACCCTTATTGGGGATAATTTCAAAAATGGACTGATGAACATTATGAAGATAAAAATTCCTTCCATTAAACTCATTTTTATTGCCTTTTCTGTAATTTATTCCTTTGAAAATATTTTTGTATTATCGGGTTTCGCAATAGCCGCAGACATAGAAAAAGGAGAGATCCTTAGGTGCATCTATACAGAAGAACAGGCGCCTCAGGAGATTGATAGCCCCGTATGGAACTCTGTTAAAGGATTAGCTATCAAAATGATGTGGCCTATAAATGAGGGTATACTGATGACCATGCGGGCAAATCTATCTATCCTTGTAAATTGCGTGTTTGATAAAACAAGTATTGCCTTTCTGATTGAGTGGAACGACCTCACCCGCAGCGTAATAGGAGATGAAAGAATCCGTCTTTTAAGCGAAAATGAGGAATTATATTCGGATGCCGTGTCAATTCAGATACCCCAAGCGCCCATAAAACCAACGGATGAAGAAGGCCTTATTATTTTTGGACACAATAGCAAACGGATACCAGTAAATATCATGCAATGGAGCGCAGGGACTGTAGAAAAAACAGACCTTGCAGCTATATATGATACCGATGCGGACGGCAAGATTAATGTCAGGCCATCTCATGATAAATCAGGGTTTGCAGCCAGAGGTAAATATCTTGATGGGGTTTGGAAGGTATTGATAACCAGAGAGTTAAAAACATCTGACCCGGCTGATTACCAGTTCATTGGAACAACGCGTATCCCCATTGCATTTGCCGCTTGGGACGGCTCCAAATTAGAGAAAGGGTGGAGTCATGCTATTTCAAACCGGTACTGGTTGGTGCTTGAAAAACTTACAGCAGATATGGACATCCTGCAGAAGTTATATGCCAAGCTGTCAAGCTATCTTGTTTTAAAAAAGTTTGAGTTGCGGGATATAGAAAAACACAGGGAGGCAATACAACTCTGGGAAAAAGAGGCGCATACCTGGGATGCAAAAGATTTGCAAAAGGTTAAGGCATTGCTTGAATGGGCTGATTCTGATAAGTTGTCAAAGTAGATTGAAAAAGGGTTACTCTTGATTGCTGTAATGGTATAGGTTACCGTGCACCCTCTCCTATTTTTGTTACAAAGGCATCATAATAACTACCGGCATTCCCTCCTGGATAGGGGATTTGAGGGGGAAGTGGGTAGAATCTATGTATCAAAAGAGTCTGCGCCTGCTTGCGCAAGCAGGCGCAGACTTAATCTTAATGCAAATGCAAAACTCAAGAAGAAAGAGGATTCCGTTTAGGAAGGCCCCTTACAGTTGCAAAGCTTACGCAAATGACCAACCATATCCTTTATCTCTTCCTCGGTAAGCGTCTTGCCCCAGGGCGGCATGAGGGCCGCCTTGTTCACTGATATGCCGCCGCCTGTTATGGCATTAATAACATCTGTATCGCTCAGCTTTGACATATCCTCTTTACTTGCATGGTTTCTTGGCGTAACCGACATCTCAGGCAGGTCTAAGCCAAATGTGCTTGGCTTTGCGTTTGGACCTGTGCCTGTGCCGTCCTTGCCATGACATTGCACACAGTAGAATTTGTAATTCTCTTCAGCGCTTGCGGCAAATACTGTGCCTTTTGCTATAAACACCGTTGCGCATATTAAAAATAGCCCTATAAAAACTGACTTCATCATTATTTTTATTCCTCCCTTCTAAATTTGTAGTCAAGTACTACCTCGGGCCAGTTACAAACCCGGCTAATGCCTTCATATCCTCGTCAGATATAATGCCCGCAAAATTAGGCATCCTCCTTACAGGCTTAAAGAGCTTGATATCTTTAAGATAGGCATATACCCAGGCTCCATTAAGTCTTTTGTCGGCCTCGGAAAGATCAGGCCCGGTTATACCGCCTTTCTTCTTCCCTGCCTTATCAGGGAGAATATGGCAGGCTATGCAGCCGTATTGCTTGATAAATAGGTTCTTGGCTTTCGCTCCTCCCTTTTCTTCCACTGACCCTGGTACCACCTCTTTGGCTGTCAGTGTCATAAGGTAATCTCCCACCTCTTGAGCCTCAGCCTTTGAAAGGGCAGGATGTTGAATGGTATTTTTCTCTGATACAGAGTTATACGCCATAAGGCGGATAATAACCGGTTTCTCCAGCCATTCCACAAGCCATGCCTTTTTGAACTTACTTCCTGCGTACCATAATTCAACCCCTTTTTGCTTAAGCTTGTCTTCAAAGGTCTTTTCCGTTGCAGGGCCTTCTGTCTGATGGCAGCCGCCACAACCTTTGGCGGCAAATGTGCCTTTGCCATCGGCCAAACTAATACCCCTTGAGAGAGTAATTAAAAAAACAGCTAAAACCACTGCTGCTGCCAAGCTACCAATCCTTGATACACTCATTTCTGAAACCTCCTTTTCTTTTTTTATCTCACTGCTGCTGCCAAACTACCAATCCCTCTATATATTCATCCATGAAACCTCCTTTTCTTTTTTTAGCTATATATCCCAACTGCAAAAGTTTGTCAAGGATTTTATTGGCTGTGATTTAAGAATCAAAACCGGACTGTTTTTGAGAGATCTAAAACTTAAAACCGGACTTACAAGGAGGGCGAGCCAACAATATTTCCAATTTTGGCGGAGGGTGAGGGACTCGAACCCCCAAGGGCTTTCGCCCGCTGGTTTTCAAGACCAGTGACTTACCATTAGCCTAACCCTCCGAAAGCAGCGATCGGTGGTCAGTGGACAATGACCAGCGGAAAGGAATTTTTATGGAAATTTTCACTCGGAACTTTAACAAAGCTGATAACGCCTGTCAATACAAACCAATTTTAATCTTCTTTCTAATGTTCATTTACTTTTCACTGAACACTGGTCGCTGAGCAGTATTTTTAAACTGACCACTGTTTTCACCCCTCCACCCTTTCCACCTTTATAACCTTTTTAACCTTCTTAAGGCCGCTCATAATACTCATCAGATGTTCAAGGCTTGTAACCTCTATCTCAAATATACATATTGCTTTTTTATCAGCCGTAGTCGTAATAGCGGCATTTGTAATATTCGCCTCCTGCGCTGTAATGACGCTGCTCATATTTACCAGCAGCCCCTTTTCGTCATGGCATACAACCCTGAGCTTTGCGGGACGGACTGTTTTTAAGCCTTTATCCCACGCAACATCTATCAACCGTTCAGTCTCGCTGTGTTTTATGCTTGGACAATTTTTTAAATGAACAGCAACCCCCTTGCCTCTGCTTATAAATCCTACTATGTCATCGCCATGCAAAGGGTTGCAGCACCTTGCAAACCTTATCATAACATCATCTATGCCTTTTACAAGCACCGCCTCATGCGGGGCCTTTTTAAGCCCCCGATTGAATCTATCGGGGGTAAACCTCTGTAAAACTTTTTTAAATGTAGACACCGGATGCGCCTGAATCTTTTCCGGCGGAAGAAGTTTGCCCAGAAGCTGGTGGCTGGACAGTTTGCCGTAACCTATGCCGGCAAGGGCGTCGTCAACCGATGAAAAGCCAAACCCTTCTCTTGCAATCTTATCCAATTCGCCTGATTTGAGCAATTTATGGAAATCCACAGCATGTCTTTTAAAGTCCTTATCGCATATCTCCTTGCCAAGGGTTATGCTCTTTTCGCGCTCTTCTGTCTTTACCAATTGTCTTATCTTTGCCTTTGCCCTTGATGTGACTACAAACTTAAGCCAGTCCTTGCTTGGCGCGTGATTCTGTGATGTTATTATCTCCACCATATCGCCGTTTTTAAGCTGATATTTCAAAGGCACAAGCCTTCCATTAACCCTTGCGGCTGAGCATCTGTGTCCCACATCTGTATGCACGGCATACGCAAAATCCACAGCCGTAGCGCCTTTTGGCAGATCCTTTACAGCGCCCTTTGGCGTAAAGACAAATACCTCTTCGGAAAAGAGGTCCATCTTCATAGTATCCATGAACTCCCTTGCATCCTTCATATCCTTCTGCCACTCCATCATTTGCCTGAGCCATGCAAACTGCTTGTCATCCTTTTCAAGCATTGCCTTGCCTTCCTTATATCTCCAGTGTGCCGCAATGCCCTCTTCTGCGATCTTATGCATCTCTTCTGTCCTTATCTGTATCTCAATTCTTTCGCCGTAAGGCCCTACTACGCTTGTGTGTAAAGACTGATACATATTTGGCTTAGGTATGGCAATGTAGTCTTTAAATCTTCCCGGTATCGGCTTCCATGCAGAGTGGATAATACCAAGGGCTTCGTAACATTCTTTAACTGTGCCCACGATAATCCTGAATGCAAGGACATCATAGATATGCTCAAGCGAAACCCCGTCTTTCAACATCTTCTTATACATGCTGTAAAGGTGCTTTGGCCTGCCGGTAACTTCAGCCTTCAAATTATATTCGGCAAGCTTCTTTTCTATAATTGCCTTAACCTCCTGGATATATCTCTCCCTCTCCTCTTTTTCTGTGGCAAGCCGCTCCTCAAGTTCTTTGTAGGCATCAGGCTTCTGATAATTGAAGGAAAGATCTTCCAGTTCTGTTTTTATCCAGCCGATGCCGAGACGATTTGCAATCGGCACATAGATATCCATAGTTTCCTGGGCTATTTTTAGTCTTTTCTCAGGCGCAAGGGCAGAGAGCGTTCGCATGTTGTGCAGCCTGTCGGCAAGTTTTATCATAATGACCCTGATGTCCTCTGCCATGGCAATTATCATTTTACGGAAGTTCTCTGCCTGACGCTCCTCTCCTGATGCTCCCTTACTCTCAAAACTTATCTTTCCTATCTTTGTAACCCCGTCCACAAGCGTTGCAATATTTTCGCCAAACAGCTCTTTAATCTTATCAAGGGTCGTCAATGTATCTTCAACAGTATCGTGGAGGATGCCGGCCACAACGGTTGTCACATCCATCTGCATATTTGCCAGAGTATTGGCCACCTCAATAATATGGCTGAGATAAGGCTCTCCTGATAAACGCACCTGCCCCTGATGAACCTTGGCAGAAAAGATATATGCCTTTTTTATAAGCTCAAGGTCTGCCGCAGGATTGTAGGCGGATATTTTATCTATAATTTCTTCAAGCCTGACCATAATTTGTAATTTAACTCAATATGGAATAATTTGCAATAATACCAACCTCTCCTCAACCTATCATCGCCCTCAGATGCGCCTCCACAGACATTGCAAGGGCATTCAGGTTATAGCCGCCCTCCAAGGCCGAGAGAACCCTTCCCTTACAGCAAGTATTCGCAATATAAAGAATTATCTTTGTCATCTCCGCATAAGACGCCTCTGTAAGCATCAGACTCCCCAATGGGTCGTCTCTGTGCGCATCAAAGCCGGCAGATATGAGAATAAAGTCGGGAGAAAACTCTATTGCCTTGTCGTAAAGCGTGTTCCTGAACTTCTTCATAAACTCATCAGCAGGGGTACCTGCCCTCATGGGCACATTTATGGTAAACCCCACCCCCTTACCCTCACCTTTTTCATTGGCAGAACCTGTCCCGGGGTAATGAGGATACTGGTGTGTTGAGAAGTAGAGGACTGACGGGTCTTCATAAAAGACATACTGGGTTCCGTTGCCATGATGGAGGTCCCAGTCTATGATCAGAACCTTTGCTATTCCGTATTTCTTCTGCAGATACCTCGCACCTATGGCAATATTGTTAAAGAGGCAGAACCCCATGGCCTGGTCTGGCATTGCATGATGCCCCGGAGGACGGACGAGGGCCATGCCATTATCTATCTCTTTGGCCATAATCTTGTCTATCCCTGTTAATACGCCTCCCACTGAGAGGAGGGCAATGCGATAGGATTCCTCGGATATTGGAGTATCAGAGGTTAGCGCTGTGCAGCCATTATCCCATGCGCTTTTTATGGTCTCGAAATACCTTTTTGAGTGGACAAGGAGGATGTCTTCTTCTTTGGCTGGATTAGGTTCAATCAGGATTAGTTTTTTAAGAAGGCCGGACTCATCTAATCTGCGCATGATGGCTGTCAGCCTGTCGGGAGATTCAGGATGACTAAAGCCGGTTTTATGCCTAAGGTAATCAGGATGATAAACGATAGCGCATATCATACCGGCTTTTTACTTTCAGGGACTTTTAATCCAAGTTTGGCCAGTACAGTTTTCATGTCTTCCCATACCTCTTTTTTCTTTTCCGGACTCCTCAGGAGGTATGAAGGGTGGAATGTCGGCATGAGTAGGATATTATTTCTGTACCCATGAAATCTTCCGCGAAGCGCGCTTATCTTTTCAGGTGTGTTTAAAAGCGTTTGTGCCGCATGGGTTCCGAGGGCGACAATTATCTCCGGTTTTATTGTGTCAATCTGTTTTTCAAGAAATGGCCGGCATGTTAGAATTTCGTCAGGCTGAGGCGGGCGGTTTCCAGGCGGCCTGCATTTTACAACATTGCAGATATACGCATCTCCTCTTTTTAATCCCATTGCCTCAATCATCTTTGTCAACAACTGACCTGCCCTGCCGATAAAAGGTTCCCCCTGGAGGTCTTCATCCTCTCCCGGACCTTCGCCGACAAATACAAGCCTGGCTTTGGGATTGCCTACTCCAAAGACGATATTTGTTCTTTGTTCGTGTAGTTTGCATCTCCTGCAATCCCCCAACTCTTCACGGACAGACTCAAGAGATGAAAGTGATGGGGGGTGATGAGCAGCGAGCTGCGGCTTCTTATTACTGACCCCCGACCCCCGACCCCCGACCCCTGTCTTTTGGACAGGCAGTTCTTCTATCCCAATCTCCTTCAGATAGAGGAGGTAATTCTTTGCATCCATTGCTAACTTCTTATAAAATACTCCTGTATCCGCCATATTATCTCCTTTAACGGGTCTAAGGACCCGTTTCTACTAACCCTCACTGCTTACTGTCTTCTCTAATCTCCAACCTCCATCTATTTGGTATGGGGGTTTACATCCTATCTTTTTTGCTGTAATATTTTATCATGTATTTTTCAGCCATTATGATTTTTATCATTTTTGTTCTTATTCCCGACAATGTATATGCTTGGGGGCCTGCAGCGCATCTGGAGTTCGGCAGGGACATATTAAACAATTTGAGATTTCTGCCGCTGTCGCTGCAGGGGCTTCTGCTGGCATTTCCTTATGATTATCTCTACGGGAATATAAGCGCTGATATAGTTGTCGGCAAAAACATGACAGAAACTTTAAAACACTGCCATAACTGGAGGATCGGCCTTAAGGTGCTGAAAAGCGCCAGGACAGACTCTCAAAAGGCCTTTGCCTATGGGTATATCAGCCATCTTGCGGCAGACACCATTGCCCACAACTATTATATCCCTGAAAAGTTTATTCAATCATTTTCCAGCAGGGTTCTCAAGCATACATACTGGGAGATACGGTTTGACGCCCTCGCTGATAAAAGCGTCTGGAAGCTCTCTTCCAGAATATCCAAAAGGGTTCATCGGGGGAATGACGGTCTTTTAAAAAATATACTTGAAGACACGCCCCTGTCTTTCAGAACAAACAAGACCATTTTTTCAAGCATACTTCTCATACATAGATTAGAACAGTGGCAGAACATGCTCAGTATGTTCTCCTCATCATCCAGATGGGTTTTAAGCACAGAGGAACGAAGAGAATATTATAACCGCTCTCTAACAGCCATTAAGGATTTTTTAACCCACGGCCCTAAGGCAAAATGCTTCAGAGATGACCCAACCGGCAGGGCAAAATTAGATACCGCTAAGAAATTAAGAAGCCATTTAAAAACGCTGAAGCGGAATGGAAAAGACTGGGAAACTGCCATGGAAAAGGCCCTTCACATAATTAACCCTTAACTCCTTAACTCCTTTACAACCTTATCCAATATCCGCTCGGCCACCTCATTTTTGGGCAAAAGGGGCAATTCTTCCACCTCGTCTTCCTTGCCTATAACAGTAACCCGTGTTGCCTCTCCATCAAAACTCGCAGGGCCATTTGCAATTATAAAATCAAGCTTTTTATCTTTCAGCTTTTTCCTTGCATTTGCCAGCATATCTTCTGTCTCAAGGGCGAAACCAACAAGGAACTGGCCCCTTTTCCTCCTTCCCATCTCTTTAAGTATATCCTGAGTCCTCTCCAGCTCTATATTGAACCTTGCCTCCTCTTTTTTTACCTTCTTTCTATGGCTTATCTTTGGCCTGTAGTCAGATACAGCAGCAGCCATTATAACTATCGTAGATTGGGGATAGTGTCTCATGCTGGCCTCTGCCATATCTTCTGCGGTTTGGGTTTTTATAAATGTAACGCCCCTTGGAGGCTTGAGATAAGAAGGTCCGCTAACCAGAACAACCTCTGCGCCACGTCTTCTGGCAGCCCTTGCAATAGCGTATCCCATCCTGCCTGACGACGGATTGGAGATAAATCTTACCGGGTCTATTGCCTCTCTTGTCGGCCCGGCAGTAACCAATACCTTCTCATTCTTTAGATCTTTCGGCGCAAGACATTCCTCTGCCGCATCGATAATATCCTCAACCGGCGCAAGCCGCCCTTTGCCTTCGTAACCGCAGGCAAGCTCGCCATCTTCAGGTCCAATGAAGCAGCAGCCAAGTTTTCTGAGTTTTTCAATATTATGCTGAACAATCTTATTTTCATACATATTGGAATTCATTGCCGGCGCAAAAAGCACAGGGGCCTTTGTGGCCATAATAACAGTTGTCAAAAGGTCATCCGCTATGCCTGATGCAACCTTCCCTATGATATTTGCCGTTGCCGGGGCAATAACTACAATATCCGCCTTTTCTGCCAAATCAATATGAGAAATCCGTGACTCATGGGTAAGGTCAAACATATCCTGGCTGACAGGATTTCCAGCAATTGTCTGAAGGCTCAGCGGGGTTATAAAATTTGCTGCTGCCTTTGTCATAACAGGCCAAACCAGGGCCTCGTTTTTAATGAAAATCCTTGCTATCTCCAAGGCCTTGTATGCAGCTATCCCGCCTGTAATGCCAAGGACTATTTTTTTGTTATTTAATATCACAGTGTTATATTACCAGCAAAGAAATATTTACGCCACCTCATACTGGTCCTGGTGAAGACTGCTTAATGTCTTGATGGCAACCCTTTTTTTAAATCTTTTTTCCAGGTCCTCTATTATATGCTCGCTTTCTCCATATAGAAGCTCTGCAATCACAGGATGGACATAAAGGTTGATTTTTCGCCGTCTCTTTGGCAGTTCCTTTATAAGTTCCCTGTAAATCTCCATTATCACGGCATCCTTTGATTTTACAATTCCGTTTCCTTCGCAGTAGGGACACGGCTCGCAGAGGAGTTGATTTATGCTCTCCCTGCTCCTTTTTCTTGTCATCTCTATAAGGCCCATTTCAGATATCTTCAGGATATTTGTCCTTGCCTTATCTCCTTTAAGCGCCTCTTTTAAAGCATTGTAAACCTTTTCCCTGTTGGCTGACTTTGTCATGTCTATTAGGTCAAGGACAATGATGCCGCCTATGTTCCTGAGCTTTAACTGATAGACAATCTCTTTTACAGCCTCCATATTTGTCTTGAGGACTGTCTCCTCCGAGTTTTTTTTGCCGACATATTTGCCTGTATTGACATCTATGGCAGTCAGCGCCTCCATCTGATCTATGATGATGTAGCCGCCTGATTTTAGCCAGACTTTTTTGGAAGCGGCGTCTGCAAGCTCTATTTCAACCCCGTATGTGTCAAATATCGGCTCCTCTCTTTCATATAATTCAATGCGATGCTTTAGCTCCGGCATAAAGTCTTCTGCAAATCTTACTGCCCTTTCATATTCCTCTTGGGAATCTATAGCTAATCTGTCCACATCACTGGTAAAGATGTCTCTTATCGTCCTTAAGGTTAGATCCAGTTCCTGATATAAAAGAGCCGGGGCCGGCTCTTTTTCTCTTTTTTTAAGTATATCGGCCCATAATTTTATAAGAAAATCCATATCAGCCCTTATATCATCTTCCTTCATCCCTTCGCATGCAGTGCGTATTATAAAACCTGAACCCGACGGCCTAAGTTTTGCCACAATATCCCGCAGCCTTCTTCTTTCTTTTTCGTTTTCTATCCTCCTGGAAATACCGATATGGTCATCTGACGGCATAAAAACAATCTGTCTTCCGGGGAGAGAGATGTGGGATGTAACCCTTGCGCCTTTGCTGCCCATAGGTTCCTTTGTTACCTGAACCATAATCTCCTGACCTTCTTTTATGATGTCCTGAATAGGGGCATATCTGGATTGTTTCTCTCTTACCTCGTCTTCCCCATCTTTTGCGATGTCTTCAAATTCATCAAATGTCTCATAAACATCTGTCGCATGAAGAAATGCCGTTCTTTCCAAACCGATATCAATAAACGCAGCCTGCATCCCGGGCAGCACCCTTGCAACCTTTCCTTTGTAAATGTTTCCGCTGAGGCCCCTGTCTTTTGGTCTCTCCAGATAAAATTCCACAAGCCTGCCGCCCTGCAGAACTGCAAGCCTTGTTTCATGCGGGCTGTAATTTATAATAATTTCATTTCCTGAATGTTTCATATTTTAAGATGATTACACAGATTTTAAAAGACCAATCTTTTCTTTATCGGTATAATCTGCTTTCGTAATCTGTGTAATCGTTTTACCCTCTCCTTTTATTTTTAATATTTGGAAAAGACGGCTCTCATTAAGAGAGATGCCAAAAAGATATGCTATTATCTCATAAGGCCTTACGCTTCCTCTTTCCCCCCTGTCAAGCGTCAATTGGATTGTGGCATTATCATCTGCGAGGGAAAGTTTTTTTATAAGCGGTCTTATATTTATACTCCTTTTCTTTTCTTCCCTTTGTTGATGGATGATAATCTCATCCTTTTCCAAAACTCTGTTTATAAGCCCTTGCAACTGCGCGGCCCGGCCTTCTGCCTGGTTTCCGGTAAACACGGTTAAAGACGCCGATAAATCAGCAGCTGCGGAAATCAGATAGGTTGTCTCAGTGATAATAGCAGAGACCGAATGAAGTTTCAATGGTATATCCCTTGCTTCTAAAATCTTAATTCCGTCAGGCAGCGCCGTATTGAGCCTTTTATGAATTTCATCCGGCTTCATATGTTCTGTTAATTCCAGAACTGCCTCTTCCGCAATACTTTCTATACCCACAGGAAGGGGCTGGCTAAAAACTATTTTTGGAAGCGGATGAAAACCGGCAGAATAAACAATAGGGATGTCCGCCCTTCTTATTGCCCTGAAAAACAGGGTTACAAGTTCCAGATGCCCAAGATACTTCATCTGCCCTGTTTTGGAGAAAATTAATCTTATTTTACAAGCTGATGGCTGATTGTTGCTTGCCGACGTTCTTTTTAATTTTGACTCTCTGACTCTTTGACCCTCTGACTCTCTATAAAAGCTTATATTCTTCACCACCTTGTGGTCGCATATGCCGCAGATACTGCATTTGTCTGTCTTACAGTCAGCCGTATCTTCAAGCAAGAGAGACCTTTCGTATTCTTTATACAAAAACTCTTTATCAACCCTTGTATTGAGATGTCCCCAGGGAAACACCTCGTCTTTAGCCCGCCTTCTGTGTGTATAAAATTCCGGGTCAATCCCTGAATCTTTAAACACCCTTTCCCAGATATCAAATCTGAACTGCTCCCCCCAGCCATCAAAACGGCAACCTGCCTCAAACGCAGCCATTATGGCGCCTGAAAGCCTTCTATCGCCTCTTGAAAACACACCTTCCATAAAACTCATCCCTGCGTCATGCCATTTAAAATCAAGCCTGCGCTTCTTGAGTTCCTTTCTTAAGAATGTCTGCCTCTCCAGACATTCCTCCGGTTTTATCTGCGGTTCCCACTGAAACGGCGTATGCGGTTTTGGTATGAATTGAGAAACGCTGACATTTACCTCGGGCCTGAAGCCATGCCTTTTACCGGCTTCCTGAACCCTGCCGGACAGCTCAACAATTCCCATGATATCGTTAAAAGTTTCTGTTGGAAGTCCTATCATGTAATAGAGTTTTATTGACCTCCACCCCATGTCAAAGGCATTTCCCGCAGTTTCTATCAGGGCATCTTCTGAGACCACCTTGTTTATCACATGTCTCAGTCTTTCGCTTCCTGCCTCAGGCGCCATTGTAAAACCGGTTTTCCTAACCCTCTTTATTTCTTCAATAAGCCCTTGTTTAAGCGTCCCTACCCGCATGGACGGAAGAGACACAGCTATCTTTTTATCTGCAAACCTGTCCATAAACTTTATCAACACATCCTGTATACAAGAGTAGTCTCCTGAGCTTAATGATAAAAAAGACACCTCACCATAGCCTGTATTTTTCAAGGCCTCTTCAATTATCTTTATTATGTTTTCAGGAGACCTTTCCCTGTTAGGCCTGTAAATCATACCCGCCTGACAGAACCTGCATCCCCTTGTGCATCCCCTGTTTATCTCCACGGTAAGATGATCATGGACAATCTGTGGAAAAGGCACAACAGGCCTTATTGGCAGCGGTAAAGTATTTATGTCCGCAACTATCCTTTTGTTTACACATTTATAATCTTTCAAGAGGGGGATTATCTCTTTAATAGTTCCATCTGTATTATAATTAAAATCAAAAAATGACGGCACATACACACCTTCAATCTGAGATAGCTTCTTAAGCAAATCCACGCGTTTCAATTTATGGGCCTTACAGTCCATCACAACATCGGAAATCTCTAATATAACCTCTTCCCCGTCGCCAAGGACAAATATATCAAAGAAGTCTGCAATAGGTTCCGGGTTGAATACAACAGGACCGCCTCCGATTATAAGCGGATGTGTTTCGCCTCTGTCTTTTGAATAGAGCGGGATATTTCCGAGATTAAGAATATTCAGGATATTTGTATAGGAAAGTTCATATTGGATTGAAAAACCAAGCACATCCAATTCATCCAGTGGAATACCGGATTCAAGTGTCGCAAGCGGAAGCCCCTTATCTCTCAGGAGCTTTTCCATATCAACCCACGGCGAAAAGACCCTCTCACATGCTATATCAGCCCTGCTGTTCAATATCTGATAGAGAATCTGCATTCCGAGATGGCTCATGCCAACCTCATAGACATCAGGAAATGCAAGGCCGAACTTAAGATTTACGCTTGAAAGGTCTTTTTTAACCGAGTTTATCTCGCCGCCTATATACCTGCCAGGCCTTGAAACAAGCGCAAGATAGTTTTTTATGTTAAATGCTGTCATAGATATTTTTTTGATAATGGCTAAATTAACATAACAGTATGATTGATTACAATTTTAAATTTGCCTGTTTCTGTTTATCCTGTATATTTATTATAGTCAATTTGTAGCCTGCCAGTGGCACAGGCTTCCAGCCTGTGATGACAGGCAAGATGCCTGTCCCACATAAATGGGCAAACTACATCTGCTTATTTTTATCATCCATTATAGGGGAATATTAGG
>ERZ1292645.126-Hain-H14-02um-R2-126-length-34876-cov-6_pt1 | contig 34876 bp, 35 predicted proteins | sample MGYA00564401_ERZ1292645 | MGnify/ENA primary metagenome ERZ1292645 (study PRJEB36523, sample SAMEA6512644) | groundwater metagenome | collected 2019-01-09 | study: AquaDiva: Metagenomics assemblies of 32 groundwater samples | reverse complement strand
ATCCAAATATCCCGAACTCGAGTGGTGGCTATCTCACTGTCAATCCTCGCGAGGTTGTTGTTGATCCAACAGCAACTGGTTCGCTGGAATACTTTACCATAATTTCTGATGTAGCAGACAATGGTGTACAGCATCATTTCCCATTGCAGGAATTTGCCTATAACAGAAGTACCAATCAGATCACGCCAATATCTGCGCCTGTCTTTAGTGGACAGAAAGCTTCCAATGGCCAGATCTATCGTTTTGAGACAGCGATGTACGACTCTTTAGGAAATCTTTGGGCAACACAAGCTCTCTCCGGCTCTCTTGCGGGAGGACCGATTGTTGTTTACACAAAAAATTCTGGGGTACGCAAGCTTGAAACTGCAACATGTACTGTGACGTTGCCTTGGACAGGTATTGATTGGGGAAAGACCTGTACTCCTGACCGTAGCGTGGCGGGTACGGGTGAATATGGTCAAACGAGAAGTTTTACGCAGGATCCCACAACTAAAACAGTCTTTGCCACGACACTTTCAGGATATTTATTGCGAGTAAAGCAATCAGGCAGCGGAACAGGCTTAACTTTGACAAACCTCTCACCAATTACTATTGGTATGGATCAGTTAGTCGATCGGAATCAAAAAGCTATTGGTGTTAGAAAAGGAGTTGTTGATGTGAAAAATCGAGCCCTTTATATCCCAGTAGTTCAAGTATACAACCAAACAGACTGTCCTACTTGGCCAGGAAGTACACCCTGTGCGCTGCAATCTTTCGATCAGTGGCTTTATCGGTTTAATCTGGATGCAATTTCTTCCTAAGGAAATCTGGTCTCTGTTGATAGTCGAGGCAACGTTTGTTTGGGAAAACGAGTACGATTAATAGCTATTGATCTCAGACATGGAGTCGCGATTTTTTTGCGGGTTCTCGTATTCGTACTGATATTCATAATTGTTATTACGGTAAGTCTTTTTATCTTCCTGCAGAGAATCATTCCAATTATAAGCTGTTAAGAGTGCTCCCGCAATAATTAATGCTATTTTGACATTTTGGTGATTCATTGAGATTGAGAAACTTGGATATTTGTCTGATAATCCAACAAGATAAGCTGTCTGGGCAAGCGATACTCGAAGAGTATCATGTTCAAATTCATACAGGCTTTCAGGGAAGGATTTTTTGAAGAGAACAGTAAACCAGGAGATTATCATAGCAAGAGAGCTTCCATTACTTAGTACTTGGGAAAAGATCTGATAAGGCACAAGTAGAATAAATCGCACAATAAATCCTAGAATTGGTATCGCTAACCATTTGTTTGGATGAGCTGGCTTTGGCATATCAAGTGCAAAATGCCCATCTGTTTTGAGGCTAAATCCTGGATATTTGTCTGACAGTCCATAAATAAAGACGGAAATTTTGGTCGAAAATCGCATCACGCCGATGAAAAAACGATAGCCTGGATCCCAGTATTTTCCAGTAAACTGAACAACAAACCAGGCAATAAGCAGAACAAATGGGAAAGCGATTGCAAGAACAATACTTTCAATAAAGACGGGGATAAGGATGATGAGTTTTATAAGGAGACCGAAAAAAGGAAATGCATAAAAGCGATTAGGTTTTTTGTTTGGCGGGATAACCAGATGTGGATAGAAGGTTTTTGCTGTCTTTGTTCCTTGCTCTTCCATATTTCAACCGTATATCAATCGTGAATCCTTGTCAAGCAGTACTTTTATTTAGGTGATAAATATTTGTAACCAACCGGGATGGTGGGCATTGATAAGTGCCAGATAGAGGATAAGATCAAGTGTCAGATGGATCGTTATGACATAGAGAAGTGAATCGGTTTTTCTAAAGATATATCCTTGAGCAAGAGCAAATGGATAAATGGCAAATGGTGCCCATCCGATAAATCCTAGCTCAAAGAGGAACGAGGTAAAAAGTACCGCTTGTGCCGCGTTTGCCATCCAGAAAGAGAAATGCTTTCTGAGGATGGCCAGTACCGTGCTCACAAAAAAGAATTCATCCCACGTACCAAGGCCGTTGGTTCCGAGAAAAAGCATGAAGAGGTTGTCAGCACCTGGTTCAACTGTCCAATTAAGATACGCGCCCGTATTCCTCAGATAAAAGGGGAGAATTAGATACGCAATAGCCGCAGTGATGAAGATATACATAATTTCTTTGCGATACCATTTGCGGCCATGATGGAAAGGGAAGCGAATGGTATTTTCTTTGAACATATATCTGGTAATAATGAAGGGGAGGATAATCGCCAAAAGTAGCGGTGTCCCCATTTGCAAAATATGAAGCAAGCTTATATCGGTATTAATTTCGGTAAGGCCGAGGATGCCAAGTGCCCCAACGACAAGCAACATATCCCGACGGAAATGCTTTTCTGTAAAAAGAAGGAGTATGGTAGTTGTTCCAAGAAGTATCCAACCAAGAGACTTCATTTGCAAGGCAATAAGGACAATTGCGTTAACTGCAAGAAGTAAAAGAACAATATATCTTTTCATTACGAAATTATTGTAGCAAAAACATCAGATCATTCCCATTCCATCGTTGCTGGAGGCTTCGTCGTTATATCATAGACCACGCGTGAGACATGTGGCACCTCATTCACAATACGAGAAGAGATTTTTTGTAAAACCTCATAGGGGATATTTGCCCAGTGAGAGGTCATCACATCAACTGATTCATACGCTCTGATGCCTACAACCTCGGCAAAGACCCGTTCGTCACCTTTGACAGCGGTACTATACGCGCCAGTCATGAGGGCAAAACATTGAAAGAGTTGGTCGTAGATTCCTGCCTGTTTGATCTCATCAAGCACAATTCGATCAGCTATTTTAACTTGCTCAAGACGTTCTTCAGTTACCTCACCTCGTATGCGAACTGCATAACCTGGTCCTGGGAATGGATGCTGCATCACTACTTCTTCAGGTAGTCCTGCGAGTCGTCCGATTTCTCTCACTTCATCTTTGTAATAATTTCTGACAGGCTCAAGAAGTTGGAGTTTCATCTCTTTGGGAAGACCTCCTACGTTGTGATGTGACTTGATGTGTGATGCATGCTTGCTCCCTTTGCTTTCAATGACGTCTGAATAAATCGTTCCCTGTCCAAGAAAAGTTGCATCTTTGTGGAGTGCTGCCTGTTCGTCAAAGATCTCAATATATATTTTCCCAATTGTTTTCCTTTTTTCTTCAGGATCTGTGAGTCCTTTGAGAGCATCAAGAAATCGTTTTTTTGCGTCAATAACGACCAGATCTGCTTTGACAAGCTTGGAGAAAATGTAGCGGACAAGGTCGTCTGTCTCTGGGCGCATCAGTCCAGAAACATAGACGGGGATTAAGTTCTGTCCAATTGCTTTCCCGATCAAAAATGCAGCAACACTTGAATCAACCCCGCCGGATACTGCACAAATGACTTTGTTACTTCCGACTTTTATTTTGATTTCATCAATAATACTTTGGGGGTCAAGACGCATTGGATGCAGTTCTTCATCACAAATAGTTGCAAAGTTTCGAAGAACCTCCAGGCCATATTCGGTATGATTGGCTTCTGGGTGAAACTGGATACCATAAAGCTTCTCTTTTTCATTTATTACAGCGGTATATTCGACAGCTTTGGTACGAGCAAGTGTTTCAAAACCAGCAGGCAAAGACATGACCGTATCACCATGGGAAACAATCACGGTAAACTCTTTTTCAGGGAGGTTTTGCAACACCCCTTTTGTTTTGCCGATATGGATTTTTTCAGGACCGTATTCTTTGGCGGTATTTTTGACGTCGCCACCAAGGAGCTTTGCCATCAGTTGCCAGCCGTAACAAATGCCGAGTATCGGAATGCCAAGCCTAAGAATCTCTTTTTCAATAACCGGAGAATTTTTTTCATTTACCGACCGGGGGCTTCCAGAAAGGATAATACCAGCAGGTTTAAGATCTGTTATTGTTTGGAGTGCTTCTTCGGGAGTGGTATAGTGAACGTTGACGCCAAGTTGCCTGAGTCTTCGACCGATAAGATGTGCTGTTTGGGAGCCGAAATCAACAACGACTAACATGTATCTATTATAAAGATTTTTATGTGCTTTGCAATCCTGAAATTACCATTGGATATAAATAGGTCTTGACAAACGTATAAAAAGTTTTCTATTCTATATGTAAGAGTATGAAGAAGAAAACTGCCCCAAAAGCTGAAATCAAAAAAACAGCTTCCAAGTCAAAAGCACGTCGTACTTCCAGAACATTGTTTCCAGTTATTACCATCCACCGTTTTATTATTGTGAGTGCAGTTATCATTGCGCTTGGCGCTCTCTTTATCATCCCGCAGAAAAGAGATTTACAGCAAGCTGTTGCTGGTCTTTCTATCGCTAAGCCACTCTATTCACAAGCGATTGTCGGTTGGGATGTTGAACCAAAAGCGACAGCGTACAATGTGTATTATAAAGAAGTAGGAGATGATGCTTTCTCAAATGCAGTCCAAGTCCCAGCTCCGTCAAACACGCATACAATCCAGTTCCTAAAGAAAAATGGCAATTACCTCTATCGGGTAGCAGCAGTTGATGCCAAGGGCAGCGAATATCGTTGGTCAGACGTAAAAGAAATTGATAATCTCCAGGGGATGTAACTATTAAATCCTAAATTTAGATATTAGTGCTTATTATATCTTCTGCTAGAAAACCTCAACTCTCGTCCCGATATCTGACCAGGCAAAGAGCCATTCAGCTGAAGCAACGGAGACATTGACGCAACCATGACTTGCTGGTCTTCCTAAATTGTAATTCCATGGTGCTCCATGAATAGCATAGGCTCCACTATAGTACATAACATACGGAACATCCTTGATGTAGTACTTACCACTTGGATAAATATATTTATATGGAGAAGACCCTCGCATATCTTGCTTGGCATATTTGCTTTTAATACTAAAAGAGCCTTTTAAGGTAGGAGTAAGGTGCATACCTGTTGAGACTTTTGTTTGATGTTGGATCTGCCCATTTTGCCAAGCTGTCAAAGTCTGGCTCCCTCGATCAACCGTAATTAACTTATCTGTCGTCGAAATTTGTGCCTGAGCAGGAGAGACTGAAAAAACAAAAAAAAGTACAAAAGAGGTAAAAAGGAGAGCAATCCGTTTCATAACTCAAGCATACCATGTTTTTTGGCAGATTGTCCAGGAGCTTTTAAAAGACTAGCCTCTTGGCACAACAGCCACGCTGCTTACCCTCGTCAATCGTTGGTGGCCTCTTTTGGGATTGTGGTGTTTAACTTCTCCAATAGTAATAGGGATCTGGCCAATTGACGGGCGGGTAAAAATGCCAATCTTAGGACGTATGGCACCTGTTACCTCATCTCTTCTCAATTCAAATCCGACAACATATAAGTGTTGCGTCTTTGGTGCCTGGACAACTCTTCCTAAGGTCGATCTATCAGAGGTAAGGGTCAGTCTCCTCCTCCCTTCACGTATTTCATCAAAACGTACTCGTACAACGGTCCCTGGGAATGGATCTGCATAGGTATCTCCTTCTTTTTCTAATTTTGTTTGTGAGCTGAGTAATTCGCTTTGGTTCTTGGCTGTTGCACGAAGCTGGAATCTGGTCTTAGCCATTTGTTCATCCGTGATATCTTTAACTCCAGGAAAGGCAAGAGGCCCACATTGGTCGGTAAAGGTATGATCATTCCATCCGTCTGGAATCTCTTGAAGATATTCTATTTCCATCAGGATATTATAGAAGATAAGCCCATAGTTGTAAAGGGGGGTGGTGGACTAGTGCTTACGATACCGTTCGTACAGGGAGATAAAGATAGCTGCTGACCAGCTAAAGTCAGCAAAGCCAAAATGGAGGGTAGGCTCTTTAATTTCTTTTTGGTTAAACTTTTCTCCTTTTCCATGTGTTGGATCATAGTATTCATAAAAGTCATTTTGGATCATCATTTCCAGGGTTGAATCAATCAGTTGTTCTGCCAATTGCTCTGCTTTTGGATGACGGTCTTTGTAGCGGAGTAGTCCTTCAATAATAAACATATTGGTGATTGGCCAAGTAGGACCACGCCAATACCTTGCAATTTCAAATTTTGGGCTATTAATGGCCGTTGAGGGAATAGGGTAGGGTGTCCAAAATGTTTTGGGGTCAGTAAGGTTCTCGATAAGTTTTGGTAGTTGTGTGTCTGTGACGGCTTCTGCCCAGAGCGGTACAAAGGTCGCAATGGTAGGTTCAGCAATTTTTTCTTTTCTCCCTTGACTGACATCGATATCCGTATACTGTTTTTTTTCTGCATCCCAGGTTCCGGCTATGGCTTGTTTGGTTTGTTTGGCCCATTCTTTATACAGAGCTGCTTCTTCATACCTGCCGACCTTTTTGAGTAGTCTGGCAAGAGATTCATTGGCTCGTGCCCAAATCGAACTAAAGAGAATGTCTTTTACTGCAAAAGGAGATCTGGCAACAATCTTGTGATAATCCCAATCCCATTTGGCATACATATCGATAAGCCCCATAAAACGATAGTAGTTTTCTCTGGTTGGCCGATGTGATACTTCACCAATCTGGTCATCTACCCGGTGCAGATTCACATCTTCTTTGACTGATTGTGGGATCTTGTCCAGATCCACATGAGCATACACACTATCCCAGCGTGGAGAGTTGTCGGTGCCACTTTCCCAGGAATGGATAATTGTCATCAGTCCCTTATCTTCAGGATCACGGTAGGTCTTGAGATGCTCATGGAAGCGAATAATTGCTGGAAGCATCTCTTCAAGGAATGCTTCAGCTGCTTGTTTGTCTGGAGAATGATCGTACACATATTCAACACCGATGGCAAACACTGGAGGTTGTGTGATGCCAGATGTTGGTACGCCATTTTGCCAGAATTGTTGCGTGCGCCACTTATCTGCTTGTGGATAGTAGAGTTCTTCATCCGGGTTGTAGGTGATATGAGCAATCAGCCCATTCTCCCATTGTCCAGAAATAAGTGCCCGTAGTTCATCGTAGGCAGCTTGTGGGTGAAAATGAACCAGCCCCATAGCAACGGTTGCGCTATCCCAGTTCCACTGATGGGTATAATATTGTTTGGATGGAACGGTTCGACAGTACGTCTTTCCATGATGTTTGACGAGTACAAGGTTATGGTTGAGAATACGTTGTGCTTTTTGTTCTACTTCGGAGAGGATACTACGAGATTGGTGAGGAATAATCTGCTGGATGGTACCAGCTGATGAAGAAGTGTTCTTTTTCATCGGGCGTGTATTTGTCTGCCTGTGATGATTTTCTTCTGTGCGTCGTTGCATGAAAGAAAAGATTTGTTTATTTAAACACTAACGTCTCTATCTGTCAACAGCTGAGTAAAGCAATCAATGGACAAAGGTAATGACAACAGAATCTGGCACTCCTTCATCTGCATCTTGTTCTGTTCGGATCACATGGTCGGTCTGATCACCATTTATGGCGGGTGAAGCTATTTGCTTTTTGTTTCCTTTATGCGGTAGAGAAGTGTCAATGAATCCATGAACATCGGTAAGGTTTACCTGTGATGTCGTGGAGCTGATACACAGGTAGTCTGGAGGAAGAGCAAAGCGGGGGTCATCAATAGCAACAAATAAGTCATTGACTGCTTCGCGACGATTTGTTTCTCCTTTAGTGTCGATTAAGATTGGTTCATCATTATCTCTTGGTGGTATCCACATTCTACTTCTTGGATCAAGCCTAAGCTCAATACCATAGGGTTCTTCTGGATGATCTGGATGAGTCCAAAATTCCCAGTCAGTGCCTTTTTCCCCTGTTAGATCAATCATTCTCTTTGTTAGTAACTCTTTTAATGCTTCTCCAGTAATGGGAGGTCCAGCAAATCGGTAGGGTCTGACAATATCTGTATTATCTTCTATAAGAATTGGCCTCGCACAATGATTTTCAACAAGAACAAAAATGCCAGTATCTTCTGTCTGGTTTTCTTTAGTAAACGTTTCGAGCCAATTTGCATTTGGGTCAGGCAAATGAAGTCCTAGATGAGCATACCTGCTACGTACATGAAAATTAATATCCTGATCAGATCTATCTGCTCTAAAAAGATGTGCTACGTCTTTTAATTCTGGTGCTCGTAGTTTGACAAAAGCCATTCCTCTTGCCGGGAGGACAACTTCACCTATAGTTGCCAAGTCTTTCTTTCCAAGAAGTAGAGAGCTTTCTTTTTTATTCCCGGCAATCTCCTGGCGAATGCTATTTGCTTGAGAACATGTTTCTAAACGCATAGACAAACCACATTATAAAGCAATAGTTATTGTTTGCAACAAATTTGCTAAAATGACAGTATGATTGCACAATTACGAAAGGAAATCCAAAAAGCAGCAGATCCCAGGAAAGCTACATTTGTTGCACGGTTTTTTAAAACAGATCCAGGAGACTACGGAGAAGGGGATGTGTTTATTGGATTAACCGTTCCCCAATGTCGAAAGATAGTTGCTGCATATCATGATCTATCGCTTGAAGAGATTGGCCAGTTGTTGCAATCAAAGATTCATGAAGAGCGTTTAATTGCTTTACTATTGTTGGTTCACCAATTCCAAAAAGGGGATCAATCTCAAAAAAAAGATATCTATACGTTTTATCTTGCTCATACCAAGTTCATCAATAATTGGGACTTGGTTGATCTTTCTGCGGATAAGATTGTTGGAGAGTATCTTTTTTCTCAATCCGTCATTGCGAGCGAAGCAAAGCAATCTCATCGTGAGGGGATTGCCACGTCGTCTTTGACTCCTCGCAATGACGATATTTTGGTAATCCTTGCTCAGTCAGACAGTCTTTGGGAGCGAAGAATTGCAATGATTGCAACCTATGCTTTTATTAAAAATGGTGAATCTGATTTGACGTTTAAGATTGCAGATATTCTCTTACATGATAGTCATGATCTCATCCAAAAAGCTGTGGGGTGGATGCTTCGAGAGAGTCTCAAAAGAACAAGAAGAAGTATTTCTCAAACCAAGATATCACAAGATGCCGCGTACCATGCTGCGATATGCTATTGAACGGTTCCCAGATGTAGAACGGAGGCATTATTTACAGAAGTAATTCCTGTTAAATCCCTTCCCATACGATTGTTTCTCTTTGTGTCGGGATACCATACCCTTCCAGCTCTCTTTGTATTTGCTGTATGTCTGCGGTGCTGATAAATTCTTTATATGTTGTTGTTTTATCTGGGTGTGCTCCAGAATGCGCAAGTAAACCTAGGAAGAGAATATATGCGTCATTATCGTTAATCCAATCAGGTCTTGTGAATCGTTCGTAAAAGGCATCTCCCAAGGCTTCAGATGTTAGGGTAGAGGAGATATATGCCATGCCATTATAGTGATCAAGTGGATCAAGATTGGTCAATAATGTCTCATGCGGATGATTTATCCCTGTGCCTTTTTTATATAATGCACTGATGCGAGGTTGCATCTGATCAACAAGTTCTCCTGCTTGCTCACTACTGAGGTGCGTTTGTCCAGATTTTAATCTTCTTTCAAGCTCTTGTGCTACTGTTTGTTGGGTTAATGCTTCGACAATATTTCTTCGGATAATAATTGCCTTCTCAAGATCTGGTGACTCCTGGTGCGTTGTGGCAGATGAGTTTCCCATGATAATTCTCATTTGTGTTTCCAATAATTCAGCAATTTCTTCTTGAATACGAGGAGCGATTTCATGATAGGAACCTTTCTGATAGACGCCGTTGGTTTCTAATTGTTGTAAAAGAAAAGAGTGCGCTTTATGCGTCAGTTCATGGAGGTGGGCTGCCGCGAAACGTTCTTTTGAACGTCGTGGATTGTTGTTTACCACATTTACGGGAAGCCCTGCGGTATTGGTATAGCTGAAGTTCCAGGCTCGCATAGCACCTGTCCTGCTGGCAGTTGCTTCTACATGGCTTGTTTCAAGAGAAACATCTGCCAATGGTAAGAGGCTGTATGCATGATCCTCCACTTCTCTTATTTTTCTTGTAATTTGTTCTGCTGATTCAGCTTCTTCAGGAAGCCTGTGAGTGATTGCTCTTTCAAGCTGTACTTCTGCATAGTTTATTTTTCCCTCTTGCTCTCTCTTTTCTCTGGCGCGAGGAGTTTCTGTTTGCATATGAGCTAAGAGGTTTTGTGTCTCTGCGCTATCAGATTCGAGCGCGTTCTCCAGATTTATTGCTAAATTTTTAGGGTCAGGAAAGTCATATATTTCTAAATACGTTTCCCAATCAATTCCCATTTGTAGCAGAAATGCATGCGTTTTCCAGGTTAATTGCAAATGTTTGATCTGGAGCTCTCTATCACTCAATCTTTGTTCGACAACTCCAGAAAGAACATCTCTCACTTTTTTATCTCCGCGATGATTATCCAAAAAGTTTTTCGCGAAAGGGAAATGAGCGTTGTCAGTAGTTTGAAGAGCTCTTTGATACAGCTCATCAGCTTCTCCTTCATCAGCAGCTTTTTTTGCAGCTTCTTGCTTAAATAATGTAAGTATTTCTGGTGTCGGGGCTATTTCTCCCGACGCTCGACCTTGCGCAGTGACCCCATTTATTTCATCTTCCAGAACATAAAATTCCTGAGAAAAAAGATTCCATAACGCATATGAGCTGAATTTTCGAAGTTTTCTTGCGGTAGATTTTTTTTCAGTCTTATCCGTTGCGTGGTCATACTTTAGCTTCAAATAGCTGCCGATAGTAGCGAGTTGTTCTTTTCTTGCTTCGTGATTGTGCTCCAGTTGGATAGCACTTTTAAAAGGTTGACGCGCTTGATGAGAGAAAAATTTATCCGCGGTATCTTGTGACCAACCTAAGATATGTGCGATACGCGGGATCGTTGTTGTTGCATCAATTTCATCACCAACATCAGAGATGAGTCGATCAATGCCTTGTTCTCTATATGCTTCTGCACCTGACAGTCTCCAAACTTTTCTTTCTGCTTGTCTTACTCTCACCTCTGGAGACTTTAAAAAGGATATTCGCTCGATTGTCATTAAACTAATTATAGGCTAGAATACTCGCTTATGCATTGACAGCATCGTCACTAGAGATAGTATTTCTTTTATACTATACTTAGCGGTATGTCTGACATTACAAAAATTAAACTCTCCACCATCCTTGCAAGCAGCCAATTCTGGTGGCCGACTATTATTCTGTATTATCAGTGGCAGGAAATTCCAACAGAACAGATTTATCTCATGCTTGCTATTTATTCCGTTTGTGCCTTACTGTTTGAATATCCCACAGGCGTTGTTGCTGATTATTTCTCTCCAAAAATTTCACTGATCATCGGCTACTTTATTATGACGACAACGTTCTTTTTCCAGACATTACATCTGCCACTGATGTATTATATTAGTTTTTTTGTGATTAATGCAGCGGCATATACCTTGACTTCAGGGAGCAATACGGCGCTTCTTCATTCTGTCTCAACCAACTTTAAACATGACTTTGCGCAAGTAAAAATGTATTCACTGATGATGACTGTTTTTTCAACCATCGTTGGAGGATTAACGATTGCATTCGATCTACGGTGGTCACTTTATCTTAGCGGGTTTTGTTTTTTTCTTTCGGGGGTACTGCTTTTGCTTGCGAAGCCACATTCCTACACTCGTATTAGTGGTAATATTTTCAAAGGGGGACTGATTGGCCTTCAACATGTTAAAGCAAATACCCAATTACTCTACTTGCTGGTTATTGCCTCACTTATCAGCGGGTTTTTTATGAGCTTTAAGTTTTTCTACACACCACTTTTTTCGGCAATGAAACTGGATGAGACCAGTTGGGGGTTCTATATTGCTATTGGTGTGCTGAGTAGTGCGTTTGGTGTCCACCTCTTCAAAAAGTATTCCGATTGGGATACTCGTTTATTACTCCTGCTATTTCTTGGTTCATTTTTGCTTATTGGACTCGTGACGCATCCAATTATTGCGCTTGTTGGCATGTTTATTGCCTATTTCTTCAGGGGATATCTTGAAGCAAAACTGGGGGTAGAGATTAATCAGGCAATCTCTTCTCATGCACGGGCAAGCATCCTGTCTCTGGAAAGCTTTTTGACAAGAATTGTTTCAACGATTTTTACGCTGGTACTTGGGGTACTTACTGCACAGGTGTCCTTTTCTCTCCTGATGGTTGGTTCAGCCGTCTTCTTACTGCTTGTGGGAAGTTATCCGTTACTTCGGTTAAAAAAGATATAGCTACTGTTCTTTACTCAAGGCAAATCCAACAGCTGGAATGATCGCCAGAAGTGCAGCGATGGCCATAACAAAAAAGGCAGTAGTGATACTAAATTCATCTGAAATAAATCCAAGGAGTATCGGGGCAATAGTACCTCCAATACGAGCAATCATGGAATTAAAACCAAAGGCTTTTTCAAAGTTCCCATGATGTTCGACTGATTCTGAGACCATGGTTTGGACGACTGGCACCGTGCCTTTGGTAAAGACTCCCAGGACTATTGAACTCACGATAATAAGAGGCAGGAATGGTGTACTTGCCATAATGGTAATAAAAACAGCCATCAGTAGCTGTGAAACAATAAAAATTTTGGTATTACCAAACCTATCGACAAGTCTACCCAAAGCTGTCTTACCGACAAAATTACCGGCAAAGTATGCAGCCGAAAGCAGACCCAACAGAGCCGGTTCAGTCCCTCTCTCGAGTAATAAAAAGGGAAGGAAGATAAAAAGAGAAGTACTGGCAAAACTGTCAAAAAGGCTTGTGGCATTCACAAAGAGAAACCGCTTCTGAGCGATAATTTCTCTCAGTCTCATTGGCAGTGCTGGCTTTTCTTTAAGTGTCATTTTTTCTGTCTTTTTGAGTAAAAAGAAGAAAAAGAAGAAGCCAATGACTATTGCTATAATTGCATAAAGAAACGCGGTTGAGCGCCATCCAACAGCGGCAATAATAATCGTTACCAGTGAGGCAATCCCTATTCTTCCAACCTCGCCTAGCGCGGTGAAATTACCCATTTGTCTGCCCCGTGTTTCTTTGGTCGACCACTTGGCGATAAGTGCAAAGGCCACTGGATGAAATATTCCAAGTCCCACACCCGCAAGAATAACGGCAGGGAACAACCCCAAATAATTGGGGGAAAAAGAAGTTGCGAGATACCCTAGGGCATAAAAGAACATGCCAAATACCAATAGTCGAAGACCACCTATTTTGGCTGCGATATATCCTGAGGGAAGGGCGAGAAAAAAACCAAGAGAGCTGAGAATTGTGCCAAGTAATCCTACGTCAGTAAGACTTATGTGCATATCTTTGGCAATAAAGGGAAGAAACAGTGCGAAACTAGCAAAGTAACCATCATTAAGAATATGCAAGAGATTAAGTTGGAAAAAGGGATGGGTATGTTTTTGTATGAATCTATGGAGTATTTTCATACGCTTTAGTATAGCATAGCGCTTGACAGGGACATGTTTGTGTTATAACATAATTATATTATGCAAATGCAGCAATCAGTTATTCAAATAGGAAATTCTCTGGGTATTGTGATCCCAAAAGGTCTTCGTGGTGAATTACAAGCAGGAGATAAGGTACTTATTACCGGAAAGCCAACCAATATTTTGATTACACCCGCAAAAACGAATAAAACAGGCGGTGTGGATGCAAAGTTTATGCAAATGGTTGACGAATTTATTACCGAGCACGAAGATGTCCTTAAGGAATTAGCAAAACGGTGAATTATTTGACTCCACAACAAGTTTTGGCAATTCATGATGCTGTCATCAAGCGGACAGGTGGTTCTCACGGCTTGCGTGATGTAGGGCTTTTGGAATCAGCTGTCTACCGTCCACAGGCAAGTTATGATGGAGGGGATCTCTATCCGACACTTTTTGAAAAGGCTGCTGCTTTGTTCCATTCATTACTTAAAAATCATCCCTTTGTTGACGGCAACAAACGCACATCGTTGGCTTCTGCTGGATTATTTTTGCAGATAAATAACTTGCAATTAGTGAATACACATGAGAAGGAGCTGGAGTTTGCTCTGAAGGTAGAGAATGCAAGTTTGACGTTTGAGGAAATAACTCTTTGGTTTAAGCAAAATACAAAAAAGTTATCTACATAAAAATAACTGGTCTGACCAAAATAAAGCTTTTAATAAAATTATAAAAATTTTGTCATTTCAACAAAGTCCGTGTGGAAATAATGGTTTGGAAGATCAGCTGTTTTTTTGTACCCTTGTGATACATAAAAGGTAACGGATTCCCAATCTTTTCCAGTTTGTAAATATATTTTATGCACACCATGTTCTCTGGCAAGCTTTTCTGCTTTTGCGATGAGAACTCTCCCTATACCTTGACTCCTTTTGCCGTCGGCCACCAGAAAGATGTCGATGTAGGCGACATCTGCATTAATCGTAAAAGTAAGTGATCCGATAATTTCTTTGTCTTCACATACTTCCAGTGTGAAGTCTTTTTTCTGCCACCTGTCCCAAGGGATTGGTTTTCCATAATGTTTTACATCTTCAGAAGCCCACTCTTTCTTATGGAATGCTTCAAGTTTTTTACTGCCTTTTTTGGTAATTTTTATATTCATCGCTCTCTCGAATACTTTATCCCTAGAATGCCAACATTCATAATAATAACATACATTTGGATCCTGAATTAGATCATCAGGAAGAACCCGTTCCACAGGTTGTCTGCATATCGTTATTATACATGAGATAACCAAATACCAGCTTGTCAGTGTCTCAAAAGATTGTTATTATTGCTAAACATCTATGGCACAGCAAACATTTACCGAGAGTAACTTTAAAACCCAAGTGCTTAGCGCTGAGAATATCTCATTTCGAAGAGTACAAATGGAGGATTTGCCACTTCTTCATAGGTGGTTAAATGAACCCCATGTCCATGCGTGGTACGATAAAGATGAAGAGCAAACCTTCGATCATGTTTCCAAAGAGTATCTACCAAAAATAACTGGTGAAGAACCAACCAAAGGCTATATTGTCCTGTATGATACGTATCCTGTTGCCTATATACAAAGTTATAGAGCGGGAGACTGGCCAGAATTTTCTCATATAACAGGCTATGGGGCTTCAGATGCAGGAGTTGATCTTTTTGTTGGAGATCCAAAACTGATGGGTAAAGGTTTCGGGACTATGATGATAAAAAAATTTTTACAAGAGATTATTTTTGTCGATCCAGGTATTAAAAAATGTTTCATTGACCCTGAACCCAATAATAAGCGAGCAATTAGAGCCTATGAAAAAGCAGGATTCAGGTATGTCAAAACAGTACAAATGCCTGACGAGCCAGACCCCTCCTATTTCATGGAGATTAATAAAGAAGAGCAGTAATACATTGTAGCCGTCTTACGCCTCTTTTTTGGTTTGCCATAATATTCTATCTATAGGTCCGTCTTGGGACTTTGACTTTATATGTTCATAAGACTGTTGCAAGATTTTCTCAAGGATTGGCAGCTCTATATCATGAACCTGCTTGATATACAGACAATACCCGGTAGTCGTATGTTTACCTAGCGTAGCCAGGAGTTCAGAGTAACGTGCCGTGCCGTCCATCAGGTAAATAGTAATCTTACCTTTCCTTGGATAAAAGCCAATAACAAGACCGTCACCTTCACGTCCGCTATCGTATTTGTAATGGTAGGTATCAAATCCGATAGTGCCTACATTCCACATCTTTGGTGCCTGGTCGCTTATCCGCTGCATCATTGCAATAAGCACTTGGCTATCTTTTACGGTTTGTCCGTCTAGTGAAGTAAGGTAGTCTTTTGTCCATGAATCCATTATATCTACTTTGGTTGACCAACTTCATGATTCAATAAAAAAATTACGCCTTCTGTTTGTCTAAATGAATTTGGCCAGGAAGTCCTTCGGTCCACACGAGCTCTGATTTCATCACCAGCTTGGGGACTTGGATAGACTAACGAGCCCTTTGGAGATCTCAATTCAGTATAGCTACAAACTAATGTCGCTGGGCTTGTTCGTGGACCTAAATCTAGCGGAGTATGATAGTAATCTGACGGTGTTGTATCCTCGACTACGGTACCCTGAATGTATCCTACTTTACCAGATGCTGCTAGATTACGATAATAACCCCGAGAATTCGGGGTAGAAATTGGTTGTTCTATACCTAGTACACGAGTAATTTTAGCCCTTCTTGATGGTGCATAGATGTTTTTTTCTGGGCTTAATTCGACTTGCAGTGCAACGTTTACTCCCGCCAGTTGTTGCCATGCCGCCGCTTCCTGAGCATCTTCCATCTTGAAATACAAACGGTAGCTAGGAGAGTGTCGTCGATCATCTCTTACGTTCATCCAGGCAGTTTCTATTCCTCCAAATAGCATTTCTCCTAATACTAAAGCTCGTGATTGGTCTGGAGCGTTTAAGCCTGCTGCTTCTGGATTGTATTTAGGAGTATATAGATTTTCGTTCGCCATGGATCCAAATGGCCAATGCGTTACAACGCTATCGCTATCTTCAACACGTGCCACAAATGTTTCCGATGATAATCCACGTTTTTTAAATTCAGCTGTCATGGAGGGATTATAACGAATTTTGAAGAGATGATCAACTATCTGTACTATCGGATGTAATAGGCTCTTGTGAAAGACGTTAGAACTCTTTACGCACAAAATGGTGAGTTTTACGGCCCCATATTGAATACTAACTAGATTTTATCCTTTAATGTTTTAATTGTGCTATAAATAATGTAAAATACACTTCTTATGGCACGACCAGAAGGAAATCCTATTGAAGGTTTAAGAAAGCTTATTCACGCAGCTTTTATGGAAGTAGTTCGTTCTTTTGCAGGGATTCTTGCATCTCTAAAAGTGCAAAAGAGGAAACGCAGGATGTTCGTTATTTCTAGTAGTATAGGATTTGGCATTACCTATATATTATTTCTTCTTACCTATGGAATTCTCCCCCAATTTGATCGAACAAATGTAAGACTGCCTGTATTCTGCGAAGGGACTCAAGGCGACCTTACGATACCTTCTCGATTGAGATATGCATTGCCTAATGGAGAGATTGGTATATTGATAAAGAGTAACGCTGAAACTGCTGTTGTAGCCACTATTGATACAAGTAATCCATCTGATGCAAGCACGGTCTTTGTGGTAAGCAAAGATGGCAATAAAATGCTGAGAACGATGCATTTTGAGAACGATGTTATTAGTGCCGCTATCGATGAGGGAATTGTTTACATTTTCAATGACAAGTTAGGGTATCTTCTGGACGAACATACTGGCGAGGATGAAAAAACATTTCTTAAAATAGATAACTATGGTGGTCTTTCCCAATCTAATAACCCCATTCTTCCATTTGGTTCTGATGGTTATTGGTATATGGAAACGACTGGTATCATCTCAAGTTGGCATATTGATGGGAAAGTCAAATCACGACCTCGTTTGGTGTTTAATGGCATTGCGCGAGGTTGTTTTATATCAGGTGAGACTGGTCAGGTTATTAACCTCTGAGAAGTAATTATGCATTCACTTGAAAAGCCCATAGTTTTATGATAAGATTTACGACTCTATGGCGAGAGTAGATCATGAATCAGGAAGAACCAGTGTACTCGATCTAAATCGAGCAAAAGCAGTTGGATTCTTGGATTATAACTTGAGAGGACAAAGACATAAAACTTCAGTCATGCATGATTGGCGTGATTTTTTGGCAAGTGGAAGGACCGGAGGTTATCTTGAATTACCTACAGGCGCAGATAAGACCATTGTAGCTGAATTTGTGGCACTTGGTCTGAAGACAATTGTTACCTCATCAACAAGAGAGACCTTAGATGAAACGAAAGCAACAATTGAGAGTCATGCAGGGGGGATTGAGGTAACTAATTATGATGGCCGCCTAACAGGTGTAAGAGGAAATGTCATCAACACAACATTACCTTCCCTTGAAACATTATCAGATATTCCAGCGGTTGCAAAAGGAGTAGAATTGATCATTGTTGATGATGATACATTGGGAAGACAACGCCAGGAACTGTGGCGGAGATTTCCAAATGCGCTTTTTGTAGGACTTACCACTACATCGGATTTTTCTCAACGTGATCAATTAGAACGCAGAGGGACGGTAGATCCGGGTGAACGTTGGACGGGAATGTTTAAAAATCGTATTCATAGGCTTAGCAGAGAGGAATTAGTGACAAAAGCTAAAATAGGAGAAAGAATAGCAGCAGCAACTGACCTTCCATCAATAAATAATGTCCTTGATGATATGGTAATAATGGTACGCAAACGTAATCAAGCAGGATCAGTTTTAGATTTTTATAGAATGATGGCAGAACTCCTTCCAGACACGCTTCGTCTAGATAAACAAGAAATACTTTTAGAAGGAATAAGTAATACGAATGTTGATCAACAAAAAATGGGAAAAAAAGCCTTGTTGTTCCTTAATCTGAGATCTGTCTTTACCGTAGTACAACCGCATTTTTCTGCTGATGAAGAGACAAATGTAGAGATCTTGCAAACAGCATTATTGCAATGTTATGAGAAAATGAAAAATAAAAAAACAACTCCGCAACAAATATTAAGGGAAGGGGCGACTGCTTCATTGGTAAGAAAGCAAAGAGAGATGCAGGAGGTAATCGTCTATCGGGATACGAGAGAGCCCGATAGGGAAGATGGAAGACAAGCTGATCTTATGAGCGCTGTTGAGGAGAGGGCTATGATTGCTTCTGTTTTAGGAGAACTTTCTGAAAGAGAAAGAAAAGTGATAGAATTACGTTTTGGGATTGGAACTAATGATTGGAGAGAACAAACTCTGGAGGAAGTCGGTCATGTAGTTGGTGTATCAGGGAGAAGAATTAGCGTAATTGAGACAAAAACATTAAGTAAGTTACGAGACACGAGATTAAGGAAGTTTCTCGATGATTTATGATAGTACAAAGGTTTGAGTCTGTCTACCGTGAGCCATATTTAGCTCATATTATATCAAGAAAGTCTTTATACAACTCTACTGATTTCTGCTAAAATATGGCAATGAGTCAAAAGTTGAGTTTCAAACCATCGGATATTGAAAAAGTATATAAAGATCAGGCCAAAAGATATTCAGGCTTTGCTAATGATTCTTTCAGTTGGCTTTATCTTGAAAAGCCATGGGGCACAACATCACCGCTATTTTTGAGACCAGTTGCTGATATTGTAAATGAAACAATAAAAGCGGGTTTTACTATAAAGTCATTAGAAGAACCCTCTGTTCCATTGGCAGCAAAAAAAGCAGACCATGTGAATTATTTGAAGTATTCTTTTTGCCCATCACGAATTGCTGTCATTGCCACAAAATAAAAATGATGAATCAACCACAAAGCTTGTTGGTGCAACGTAGGGGGCTAAGGAGTTTTGTTGCAATGATCCAAATGCTCATGAGAAGAGTATATCATTAAGTTAGAATTTTTTACGCACAGAATCAGGAGTTTAAATTCCAAGCTTTATATGAATTACTTTAGGGATGGTGTTAAATGTTAAAATGGCAATTGTTAAATGTTCGATAGTGTGATATTCTCTTTTTAGCTTCAAATTTAGCTAAATATGTTAAATATTGAAAATAAAATGAGTAAGTATTCATACGACAAATTATTACTAGTACAGCCCAAATTTAACTCTACTTTGACAGATTTAATTATTGAGTTAGATTATTTAAGGAAAAAGCCTTTAGGTGGTAGCACTCCACCTCGGATATTTTTCCAATTAAAAAGTATATTTCATACCTTAGAAAGTATTGGGTCTGCACGTATTGAAGGAAATCATACGACTATTGCTGAGTTTATTGAAACGAAGTTAGAGCGACATAAGAGTAAAGACGAAAAAATAAATGAAATTCAAAATATAGAAGCAGCAATGGATTTTATTGATAATTCTATAGATGCAACACCTATAAATGACGCTTTCATACGTGAGTTACATAAGAGAGTTGTGGGTGGTTTATCTCCTCATGAAGAAGGAGATACTCATCCTGGTGAATATCGAAAAGGAAATATTAAAATTGCTGGTACACAACATGTACCCCCAGAATCTCTGCAAGTCATTGATTATATGCAGGAGTTAAATGGATTTATTAATAATGACGATCCACATAAATATGATCTGCTTAAAATTGCATTAGCACATCATCGTTTTGTATGGATTCACCCCTTTGGAAATGGTAATGGTCGTACTGTTAGATTACTTACCTACGCACAACTTATAAAGTCAGGTTTTAATGTTCACGTAGGAAGAATTATTAACCCTACTGCAATTTTTTGTAGCGATCGAGAGAAATATTATTCGTATTTATCGAAAGCAGATGCAGGGGATAGTACTGGCCTCTTAAATTGGAGTGAGTATGTGTTATCTGGATTGAAACAGGAGATAGAAAAAATTGACCATTTGTTAGATTATAGTTATTTATCTGAAAAAATATTACTTCCTGCCATTAGTTTCTCACTTGATAGAAAAGTTATTACTCAGCTTGAGGCGGATATTTTAAAAATTGCGGTTAAAAAACAATTATTTCAAGCATCAGACTTAAAAGAACTATTTCCCAACACAATTCCGGCTCAAGTTTCTCGTTATATCAGTCGTTTGAAAGAAAAAAAGATGATTGCTCCGGAAAATAAAAATAGTAGAAAGTACCTTATAGATTTTGGTAATAATTACTTACTTCGGGGTGTTATTAAAATGTTAGATCAACATGGGTTTTTGCCTCTTAAAGGTGAGTCCTAAAAGGTTCGATTCTATCTGCCGTGAGGCTAGAATTCGAGGATAAATTATTGGGCAAGGGTACGCGCGCGGCGTTAGAACTCTTTACGCACAAAATTGTGAGTTTTATATTCCAGCTTTTATTCAAATCATTCAAGAAGACATGTACTTCAGCTTGTGTAAGGCATATTCATATACGGTGCAATACGAAGCTAATAAGCCTATTTAATTACGCGGACTTGTCTGTGTTGATCGAGTTCATCTGCGTTAGTGATAGCCCATTGCTGTAATCCTTGTAAAGGTTCAACGAGACTAATTCCGAGCTTTGTTAGTGAATAGGAAACCTTTGTAACGTTCCCTTTTATGACTTTACGTTCAATAAAGCCATCTGTTTCGAGCTTGCGTAACGTTTGCGTCAACATTTTTTGAGAAATACATTCAATTTTTCGTTTGAGTTCCCCAAAATAATAGGGCTGTTCCGAAAGTGCTGCTAGAACCAAAATAGTCCACTTATCTGCAATTTTCATAAGTGCATAGCGGGTAATGCATACTGCGGAAAATATATTAAATTTAGAAGTTGGTTTCATCACTAGTTACCTTTTAGTGCCTTCTTGAAAAAAAGAAGGTAGTCACTTATAGTAACTATATGATAACACAAGGAGACTGTATATGAAAATAGCAATTATTGGAGCGGGTAATATCGGTGGATATCTCGCAACACAGTTAAGTAAAGTTGGCCATGGAGTCACTATCTGTTTTACACGAAATGAAGAAAAGCTTAAAGAACGAGCTAGTAAAATTGGCAATGGTGTTCAGGGCTCTTCTGTACGTGAAGCGGTAAAAAAGAGTGAGCTAGTGATTTTATCTACCAGGTGGGAAGATATTGATGCCGCCTTGTTACAAGCGAAAGATTTATCAGACAAAATAGTCATAGATGCAACAAATCAATATGGAGCAACAGGTCTTATAGATATTGGTACAAGCGTCGCAGTATTTAACCAAGCTCGTATGCCCGGAGTAAAACTCGTCAGGACTTTTAATATGTTCTTTGCAACGTATCTGTCCGAAGTTGGTCGTGGTCAACATCGACCGGTCGCTATGTTTTTTGCTTCCGAAGATAAATACGCAAAAGAAGTTGCCACCCAGATTATAGCTGACATAGGTTTTGAACCAGTATATTTAGGTGGTTTGGATGTTGCTAAGTTTATTGAGATGCCGAATGGAATGCTTGTCGGAAAAATATATCGACCCAAACAGGCACAAGCAATTGCTAAAGCTGTACAACAAGGTGATCTTGCTTTGGCTTCTCAACTGGCTAAAAATGTAAGCGAGTAGCCGCATTTTCTTTTAGGAAAAGGAGATCTTGTCCGCAGTTCGTAATTAGTGGTAGTAATTTTTCGGTCGTATATAGATACTTTTTAGAAACTATACCTGCCATTTACTGCGAGTTTAGCACCGTTAACAATTGCGGTTGTTCCATCATATTTATATACGAATGTACGTCCTGCTGAATCAGCTGCCACAGAAAGAGCAAAAGAGCTTGAGGTATTTTGCCCAGAGCCCGTTTCAAACTGATCTTTTGCTGCAACCGGAAGATTAATTTGCGTATATCCTGACCCTCCGGAGTTAGCATCATATGTGAAATCAACCCAATAGAACATTTTGTTTCCTACAATGAAAAACGTTGCTTTGTTAGTTGTTGGATTATTAGTAAAAGCACCTCCACCCGAAGTATAAGTTGGTGTGAAATTAAAGGTTCCAGGATAGCCTTGTGGACTTGCTTCATAAGAATAGTAGGGATTTGTTATTGCCGAATTGGCAAGAGAATAATCATTATTAGCAAAAAGAGTTACAGTTGTATCGGTTGAATAGCTACTTGAGAGTACAACACCATAATAAGTTGTAGAATTATTAGTAAGTTTCACACGTGTACCTTTAGTAAAGATTGCTGTTCGGTCAGTACCTGATATTTTGAAGCTATTTGCAGAAACATATGTCCATGTATCATTCGCTGTAGTCCAACCATCTTGATTAGCTAAAGACAATGTTGCTCCAGAACTACTTCTGGATATAGTCAAACCATTGCCCGCATTAACATCTTTGAGCCAAGTTACTTGAGTTAAACCGGTATCGCAGCTTGCCCCCGGTGACACTAGTGTGACGATTCCGCGAGAGTCTTCGCATGCATTAATCAGACTACTATCACCCCAACTTCCAAAACTAGCATGTACCAAACGAACAAAGTAGGGTCCAAAAAGTGTAAACGTAATTCCGAAGAGAATCACAAGAAGAGGAATACCAAAAGAGAAAATAAGACGGGTTCGCTTAACGATATGAAGGTATGATGTAATCTTAAGACGGTTCATATTATATTTATTAACTTAATTCAATCTAATAATAAATGTAACTGTAAGTCAATAGGAAAAATAAATTTGTACATTGTGATAAGGACGTTCGATTCCATTTATCCGTTAGAATATTTTAGCAATTTTTGAGGCTAAAAATGAAATAAAACCGTGGCAGGTTCTCGTGAAGGACATTAGAATTTTTACGCACAAAATCCTGATTTTTAGATTTCCAGCTTTTAGATTAAAATTTGTTACTATCAGCCATGATATAATTGAAATATATGAGTGAGATACCTCGTCCTACAGACGTAACCCCTACAGACTATCAGAGGGAGATAGTATCATTATTAGGATCAGATGGTTCTGAACAGAATAAATATGAGCTAACTCTTGTGAACAGGCCAGATTGGCTTCCTCCTGAGAGTGGGGTATATTTTTTTCAGGATTCAGGAAAATGTAGCCAAATTCATACTATACAGAGCGAGGATAATATAGAATATCAGGTTTCTTCTAATGCTGATCCGACCTTTCCTGGTTTCCAGGTTGGTGTGCCATGGTCAATTGGCAGAAGATTAGCACCCAACGATCGTATATTTCTCAATAGCTCTTCATTCGTTGTCGTGCATACACCTGACGTTGAACCTATTCTCTATGATATTTCTCCTGAAGAAGTAGCTGTACCACCTCAAAGGAGTGAAAGAACATTCTCTTCTAAAGATATGATGTCTGGAATCCTTTCCAGAGAGATTTTTACTCAGACTTCACTGCCTGGTGTTGTGCGAGATCCACTAGTTGTAGCTGCAATGATTGCTGAGGAAAAAGAACGATCCAAGAGGGAGAGTAGGGGCGCGAGACCAGAAGCTCAATTTACTGCCATAGAGCCAGCGGTGGTCACTGAAGTAGATCTCAATGCTCCAAGGACAAAAATACTTAGTATCACCAAAGACTTCGATGGAAGTGCTATGGGGTTCCATATATATATAATCACTGTTGCTGGTGAGAATAAAAGAGAGCTTAGAGTCCCTAATACTGGTGTATTTATACACATTGATGAGGATACGTCTCTTGTACGCAGACTTCAAACTTCATCATTATCACCACACATCTCAACCGAAGATGCTCCTACAGAATATATTGTTATGTTAGGTAAAGAACTCTCTGATGGTGAAGATTGGATGCGTGAGTGGCAGTTAAAGAATGAGCTTGCTTCTTCTGCAAGTGAACAATCTGGTACCTCATCAGCGCTTTTAGTTCAAAAGAGTGTAACACCAAATGATCCGGCTCATCCTCAAGAAGCAAGAGTTGTTCCAGCGCAACTATCCTTTGGAAGCATTAGCTTTACTGGTCAATTTCTTGCAAGACATATAGGTGGCTCATATAGACAAATGATTTTAGAGGCACTTTTTGAAGCTAGCATGCCAGGGTATGAATCGACCCTATATAAGGCAAAGGACATACTGGAAGAGGTTATAAGAAACGCTTTACAAGGTGAAGCTGAAAGAATTTTTTCTGATGAGCAGAGTCCGCAGCCGGTAGCTAGAGGGTTTACATCAGTAATTGCAGAAGTAAAGAAAATTGTTGAAGGAAATAGAAGGCAAAAAGCTTGGGATGATCAGGTTGGAATGTATAGATAGATACGTTTTCTTCCATTGTTTTTCGATGTTAGAAAGGGGTTCGAGTCCGTCCGCCGTGAGGCTAGAGTGCGAGGCTAAATTTATCAGCAGGGGCGCACAGATTCGAACTGTGAAAAGCAGTTTTGGAGACTGCTGTGATAGCCATTTCACCACACCCCTATACAACGTTAGATTATACTAAAAAAGCGTATGGATCGCTAGTTTAACCATACGCTATTTGCTATACCCCAACCTTTGCATTATTACTTTAACTTATCTACTTGCTTATGCTCAGTTACTTTGCGGCAGTGGCTACAAAACTTGTTGAGCTTCAATTTCTCAGGATTTTCCATTTTGTTTTTCTCGGTAACATAGTTTCTGTTTTTACAAACAGAACAAGTAAGTCCAATTTTGATTCGGTGTTCGCCTTTTTTTGCCATATGGACAATTATACACTATTTGAGGCAGGATTGAAAGAGTTCTTTACGTGAGCCTCGAGTGAGAATCGGACTCACGACCTCCATCTTACCAAGATGGCGTTCTGCCACTGAACTATCGAGGCGCTAGTGCCGGGTGAGAGATTTGCACTCCCGTAGGCCATACGGCCGTCTCGTCTACAGCGAGGTGCGATTGACTACTCCGCCAACCCGGCTTAAATATAAAACAAAATGGAGCCGTCTGTCGGATTCGGACCGACGACCTGCTGTTTACAAAACAGCTGCTCTACCGCTGAGCTAAGACGGCGAGTGCGATCAGACAACTCGTAGGGATAATTTTATCAAACGCAAGAGGCTACGGCAAGCCGTAAAATAGAACAACAAGAAAAAGAGATAATTTTTGCTCTTTAATACGGGATTGATTGCTTTTTTCCCTAAGCTAAATAATTAGGAAAATGCTTTCTGTTACCTCGGTAACAGAGAAAAAACATTTCGTCCCCTGATTGCTCAGGGTACCTCGGGAATGGTGTATGTAGAGAAAAAACACACAACCAATTCCCAATATCAAAGAGCACGAATAGTATATGTTTGGAGTGAAAAAAAGTCAATAGAGGAATATTCGAGGCTAACTTGCCTTACATAATGCAGGTGAAGTCTTTGTGTTTTTCGTCAGCTTTGAAAAGCCCTCCCCATTCGGTAACGGTGAAGCCTTTTCTCTCAAATCCTGTGAGTTTTGGTTCAGACACAGTAATTTTTTCATCAAGTGTCTTAAAGTAGAGCGTCACTCTTCCGATAGTTTCTGGTTTTGGATTGATTGCCAATGGTGCCCAGGCATCTACTTTTGCTTGAGGTATGACTCCGACGAAATAGTAAGGAGAAGCGGGAAGGGTTTCTTGCCAGTAGACAGTAAAGGCAAAGGTCTCTTTATCATTAAGCCCCAATTTTGGAAGAATATTTTCAAGTAGGTTATCAAGTTCTGCACGGGTTACCACATACCCTTCTTTTGGTTCAGTAATTAGATTATCTGGGATACTTGATTCCCAATACAGATACGGGTAAGAAGCATTTTGATACTCAATGTTCCCATCAGGATTTGCTGTCACATCCCAACCTCCCTGTGGATATCGTGGGATGGTAATGGTAAAAGGTTGTTCTGGTTTAACCTGGACATTTACCTTCGTCTGTTCTTCAGGATAGAGGTAGATGGCCGGCTTACACCAAGCCCCAAGCCAGGTATATGGTTGTTTGTCCTCTTCCACAAGGAAAGTCTCAAGTTGGAGATTGTCTTGACCCTGAGGATCTTGGACATTAATGACTTGTTGTCCTCGTTCGGTAAGCGAGGTCTCAGGCTTTGGACAGAAGGTAGAAATTTCTGCTGGAACGGTTCCATCATCGACACGATAATAAACATCAAAGGGTACGCCCTCAGTCACCACATTTTGAGAACACTTTTCCTGAGTGTCACGACAAATATAGATCAAAGAATCATCTTCTACCCCAAAGCATCGGTTGCCAGTTGCTGGATCATTAATCTCGACAAGATCTTTCCCATGCTCACAACCCGGGATATCATAATCTGCTTGCGTATCTGAGAGATTAATAAAAATCCTTTCTCCTGCTGGTGTATATTGATTAGTTGGTCCAATATGAAATGCCTCTCCTTGGGCAATGTTTGACTTAAGGAGCGCATATGTTTTGCCGTTATAGACAATCGACTTATCAAGAATTGGCTCACAAGCCTCAGCATCACCGGTATCACAACAACTGTAGAGCGAAGGATTTGGGGGAGGGTTCTTCATTTTTTGCACATTTGGTAGAGCTCCACCTGCCATTACTCCTGCAAACGCTGTAGCTATAGCGAGAATCGCGACAGCATAGAGAGCTCCACTCTGTGCTTCTCCTTTTTGTTTTTTCTTACGTCGTATACGGATTTTCATGAAAAGTACCTATTCTATTGTTGTCTCAAATGAAAAACTTTGTCAAGAGGTTAAAATCCTAAAATAGAGAGGGCGAAGCCGATTAATGTCGAAACCAGACCCATGAGAGAAAAACCTCCAATCGGGAAGAAAAGGAGTACCATCAGAATCACCATTCCGAACGTCCCCATCGATAAATAAATGGCAGCTTCACGTTTGGGAAGGAGTAGCGCAAAGATCTTTGAACCATCAAGTGGGGGGATTGGGACGAGGTTAAAAATTGCAAGGACGAGGTTCCATTCAACTGTTTTGGTAAGAATAAAGCCGATGATATCGTTACTTCCAACTAACATAAAAGGTACATCTGGATAAAAAAGATGAATGAAAATGCTTGCAATGACAGCAAGTGAGATATTGGTTAATGGTCCAACGAGCGAAACTAATGCAAGATCCTTTATCCCATCACGAAGATTAAAAGAATCAACAGGTACGGGTTTGGCTCCTCCAAAAATAAATCTCCCACCAGTTGAAAGATACAAAACAACAGGCAATAGGACACTCATATACCAGTCAATATGTTTGAGGGGATTGAGCGTCAGTCGTCCTTGGAGTTTGGCTGTTGGATCTCCAAGACGATACGCCACATAACCATGAGCAATTTCATGAAGAACAGACGAGTAAACAAGCACCCCAATACTGAGAATAGCACCAAATATATCCATGGAATGTAGCGTAGATAACCCTTGAGATTACACTGGTGATATGATATCATACTTTTCTATGGGAATGAAATGCGCAAATTGTGGAAAAGGTGTAATGTATGGGCACAATGTGTCTCATTCAAAACGCCGCACCCGCAAAATTTTTAAACCAAATCTACATAGTACCCGTATTCTGGTTTCAGGTCGGTTTGTCCGGGTCAAACTTTGTACCAAATGTCTTCGTATGGTAAAAAAAGTAATGATGCCAAAAGAAGAAGTTATTACTGAAGAAGTCGATACAACTACATCCTCAATGCCTGTTGCTACTGCTTAATAAAGCTATCTATTCTCAAAAAAGAGAACTTTCTTCCTCTTCCTGCTCTTTTTTGAATGCTTCATCAGCACAATTGTTGCAAACGGGTTCTCCACAATGGCTACAATATTCAGGTTCTGTCGGATTAAGATCGGCCCCAGCCATCTCAAAGAGGGCATCATCAAGTGGTCGGAACGGCTTCATGCGTGCCTCTTTGTTTCTTTTGTCAAAGAGTTTGGTGATAAGCTCCTGTTGCTCAGGATAGCCATTTAAAAAGTCTTTGAACGTCATAATCTTTTTTCCTTCTACCTGCAATTTCCCCCCAGGAAAGAATTTCACTATTTTTTCTTCATCAGTAAGCAAGAGCTTTGTCCAGACAATTGGCCAGGGGTAATACGCCCTGATCATTCGATCAAGTTGTTTTGGAGATGGGGGGTTTATCACATCAATAAAACTGTCTTTTTTGGTGAATTGTTTTGTGTAGGTCGCTTGTGATGCATCTTGTACTGTTGGTTTGGCGGTACCTTTTATATAATCCTGTATGATTGGGATGATGATCTCTCCACCGATTTGATTGAGTACTCTAAGAAGAGAATCGGTTGTTTCATCAGGTTTTACTGCATATTCCTGTTGCGTCAAAATTGCTCCAGCATCGACTTTTTTGGCCATGGTAATAACACTTACTCCGGTCTTTTTCTCTCCTGCAAGTATCGCTGATGGGGCAGGGGAAGCACCTCTATACTTGGGAAGTAAAGAATGGTGAATATTAAGACTCGCATATTTGGGGAGCTCAAGGAGTTTTTCGGGTAAAATGAGGCCATAATCTTCGACAATAAGAAAATCTGGTTGAAGTATCGCGAGGTTTTGAATGGTCGCATCATCCAGCTTATTGATCATAAAGAGCGTCAGACCTTGTTCTTCGGCAAATGAACGGAGAGGATTTGGTGTACTGTTGCCTCGTTTGTCAGGTCGGTCGGGAAGGGTGACAACGGCCGAGAGTCCAATCTTGTCATGAAGAATTCGTGCACCGATAAGGGAATATTTACTGCTACCAAAAAAAATAATATTCATAGTTGATTAAACGTCATTGCGAAGAGCGAAGCGACGAAGCAATCTCTTATGAGGATCGCCACGCTTCGTCCGCGATGACGGTTACAAAGTGATCTCTTCAAATGCTGTTTCTCCCTCTGCATTTTTTCGTGAACGATAGAGATGATTATGTTGCTCAAAAACTCTTTTGGGAAAGAGAATTCCTTCAAGGTGGTCGCATTCGTGTTGAATGATGGTTGCCAAAAAGCCATCAAATGTTTTTTTATGCTGTTCACCTGTCTCATCCTGATAAGAGAGGATAACCCCATGGGCTCTTTTGACTACTCCCCAAATGTCCTGAATAGAAAGGCATCCCTCAAGCTGTACTCCTTTTTTATTTTTCGTTTTTGTTTTCCCTCCATGTACCTCATGTGGCGCTTGCATCCTCGATTCAATTTTGGGATTAATAAAGGTAAGCAAGGGAGATTTAGGACTCTGTTTTACGATAAAAATTTGCACTGCTTTGCCGACCTGTGGGGCTGCAAGTCCAACGCCCTCAGGATCTTGTGCACTAAGAAGTGTTTCCTCCATCTCACGTAGCAGATCTCGAATGCGCTTATCAATGCTCGTTACGGGTTTTGCTTTTTGTGACAAGACTTTATTTGGTGATTGAACTATCGATAACATACTGGGTATTATACTTATTTATCTTCCCATGTGGCAAGTGACTCTTTCACTTCAGCATCGTTGGGGTTAATCTCCTCAAGGATATACTGATAGGTCTCAATTGCTTTTTGGTTAAGTTCGGGGTTTGTGACATTCTCACTGTCGTCAACGGCTAGCTCTCGGTAGAAAAGTCCAAGTGCATAATAAGCATCCCGATAGTCAGGTTTCACTGTAACTGTTTTTTGCAGCAGTTCGAGCGCCTTCTCCTGATTTCCTGTTTGTCCGAGCAGCACCGCATAGTTATACATTATTTTTGCATCATTGGGTGCAAGCTCGTATGCCTTTTCGATTGCTTGCAGTGCATTTGTCAGATATACTTGTTGGTTTTGTGGATCTCCTTGAGCGAGTGTGTAAAAGAGACGTACTCTGTTTTTCCAGTAGACGACGTTATTAGGATGCTTCATGACGACTTGATCGCTGAGTCGGATAGCTTCCTTACTGAGTGCTTGGGCAGTGGTAGCATCTTTTTGCATATACAGCGCAGTTGCCAATGTTGCGAGAGCGATAGACAGTTCATCGCTATACACTGGTTCATTTGTTTCTGTTTGCGTAGCTTGGGTCAAGAGAGAGTAGGCTTCTTGCGGGCTACCTGCTTTATTGAGGTTTGCCCCAAGAGCATAAGAAATATCAGCAAACCAATAACGAGTTAATCCGATAATCATTGATCCCACAAAGATCATAAGGATAACAATTGCTGTCCATTGGTAGGCGTTTAAATCACTGCCACGTTTTGTTGTTTCTTCGCCAAAAACATACTGTAATTTATTTTCTGCAACAATTTTGCCAGCAAGAATAAGCATCCAAGCAGGAAAAAGAAAGAAGAAGAGATTAATAATCACAACCGAAAAGCCAAAGAAGTTAGAAACCAAAATCGCAACAAATCCTGCTACAAGACCAAGAATGAGTAGATTAGCTGTAAGCAGTGAAGTGTCTTTGCTATCTTCATAAAGCAATTTCTTGGTACGGATTCGTTTAATGAACCAAAGCACTGTCTGAAAAAGGAAGAAAACAATAATGGAGAGATAGGTGAGGAGTCCAAAAACCCCTGTAGTTGTCAAATAGTTAAGGTATTCGTTGTGTGCTTTGTTATAGAGGAAATCCCATTCAGACGTAAGGTTATGCTCTGCCGGTTTGTGTTTGTAATAGGCAAAAGCAAAGGTTTCGACCCCCGTTCCAAAGAGCGGACTACTTTTCCAAGCGTCAATAGCTCCTTGCCAGACGAGTAAACGAATCTTTCCTGAGTCGGTAATATTGACGCCACTGATACTATCAAGAGGTGCTTGCTGTTCTATCTCGACTTTTTGTTCAGAAGTTGTTGTCTGTGCAACTGGCATTTGTTGTTTCGTTAGTTCGTTCAGGGTAAAGCTATTCCAACTGCCAACTGGCATACCAAAGAAGAAACTTGAACTTGCGAGAAGTAAATGAAACGCTAGCCCGTAAACAAGAACTTTCTTCCAGGGGGAAAATTTGGCAAAAAGAAAGCCACCCCAAAAGACAACGTCAGCAGCAAAGAAAGAGAGAAATCCTGCTCGAGTGTTGGCAAAAACAATACTTATATAAAAAAGGACGGTGAATCCAGCAAGAAGGGCAAATTTCCATTTGACCCCATTGATAAAGCTAAGTGTATAAGCAAGCGCTACTGGAAGCAGTGCAGCCAGATATGCAGCAAGCCAAGCTGGCTGTCCAAGCGTTGAGAAGGTTCGTATGGTTGGTTTAAATGCTTCTGTCCAGCAGGAGGTATCAAACGTCCCTCGGAAGACAAAACAGGTTGGATCGGCTCCAAAGTGAGAAGGAATTCCCCAGAGAATAACACCAAATGCAGAAATCATCGTAAGCGCTATTGCGCGAATCGTTTGGCTTTTGTTAAGGTTAGTGACAAAGGCATAGTACAGAAAAATGTAACAGATACTAGACAGAAGTCCGCCATTAAAACGGGAGTAGTATCCCCACCAAGAGACATGTTGATCCATCGAAAAAATAGTTGCCGTGATCTGCGAAAGGAGAAATAGCAGCAGGGGAATATCAAAAAAGGTTCGTTGTATGACAATCTTTTTCTCCGCGATCATTTTGATACCCCAGGCTGCGAGGATAATTGCACTCATGCCAAACGTTAGCCACATCTTGTTAAATTCGAAGAGTTCTGAGGTGCTACCGTTGAAGGTGAGTGGGACGAGGAGGAGAAGTGTATAAAAGGAGAATGCAATTATTTTATTACAAAAAGGAATAAGCTTCATTTTTTTCATCCTATCATATTGGCAAACGGTGGGCAAGCTGGTAGAATGAACAGGCTTGGTACGAGGAGGGATCACTGCTTTTTCGTTCGCGAATAAAATTTTTTCCGGGCGTAACTCACTTCGCTCCACTCTATGAAAATACTCAACAAATTTTTTAGCCTTTTCTCACATGACATTGGTATTGATTTGGGAACTGCAAATACCTTGGTTTTTGTACGGGGTAAAGGTATTGTTATCCGTGAACCATCCGTCGTTGCGCGTCATAAGAAAACCAAACAGATTCTTGCCATTGGAACCGAAGCCAAAAAAATGCTTGGTAAGACGCCGGCTTCGATTATTACTGTCCGGCCTCTTCGCGGGGGAGTCATTGCAGATTTTGATGCGACTCAAGCAATGATTGAGCATTACATCAAACAAGTGCACGAAATGGGGAATCCTCTGACTACGATGCTTGCCCGCCCAAAAGTAGTTATCGGGATTCCCTCAGCGGTAACTGAAGTAGAACGAAGAGCTGTGTGGGAGGCTGCACTTGGTGCTGGAGCCCGGGAAGCATATCTCATTGAAGAGCCAATGGCTGGAGCGATAGGCGAGGGGATTTCTGTTTTCCAGTCAAAAGGAGTAATGGTTGTCGATATTGGTGGTGGGACAACAGAAATTGCTGTCATTTCTCTCGGTGGCATTGTGGTTGGTCAATCCCTCAAAGTAGCAGGCGACGACATGGATCAGAGTATTTTGCACTACATTCGTTTGCGTCATGGACTCCTTCTTGGAGAACGAACTGCTGAAGAAATCAAATTAAAAGTAGGTAGTGCCTATGAAAGAAGGGGAAAGGGGAAAGGGGAAAAGGGAAAGGAAGATGAACGTGAAAAGGAAAAGACGGAAAAATCAATGATCGTACGAGGGAGATATCTGGAAACAGGTCTTCCCAAAAGTATTCGAATTACTGAAGCCGAAATACGGGAAGCATTAACCCCTATCCTGACGCAAATTATCCAAGGGGTAGCAGATGTGCTTGAAGAAACGCCACCTGAACTGATTCCCGATATTCTTGAACATGGTATTCTTCTTACCGGTGGTGGTGCAAATCTTTCTGGGCTAGATCAATTGCTCGTTGAGCGAGTACATATGCCAGTAGTTGTGTCGAGTGATCCTCTTACTTCTGTAGTACGGGGAACCGGTCGAGTGCTTGAGCGTGAAGATTTGCTTGAAAAAGTACGGGTTATTGGAGGGTTAAAATAAAGATAATGAAAAAGAAAAAAGAACAAAAATCATCGCTTATTCAGATAGAAACTTCTGATGGACTAACCCTTCCGGGGATATTCTATGAAGTTCCTCAGTCAAAAAAAGCAGCTATTTTTTTACATGGTAACGGAAGCGCGTCGGTATTTTATAAAGATGATTTTCGGGGAGGACAAGCAAAAGCTTTACAGGCACAAAGTATTGCTACATTATTATTTAATAACCGTGGAGCACACTATATAAAAAGTCTTCATGTGAAAAAAAAGAATGGGGAAGAAGAACGGGAATTATTTGGGATGACTTTTGAAAAGATTAAGGATTGTGTGTTTGATATTGACGCAGCGGTTACCTTTCTCAAGAAGCTTGGATACACCGAATTTTACCTCGTTGGTGAATCAACGGGAGCAAATAAAATTTGTGTGTATGATCACTACAAAAAAGATAATCTCATTGCTAAGTATATCTTGCTCGGAGGAGGGGATGATACCGGAATTTACTACGATATCCTTGGAAAAGAGTGCTTTAATCGTCTCCTAAAAGAAGCAAAAGAAAAAATTGCACAGAAAAAAGGGAAAGAGCTAATCGCCGAGTTATTGCCTGATGATTTTTTCTCGTATCAGGCTTTTTATGATACGGCAAATCCTGATGGAGACTATAATACGTTTCCTTTTCTGGAAGCATTGCGCGGGGTAAAGCTTTCTCAGAAGAAAAGGTTCCGTTATTTTCAAGCAATTAGGAAACCAACACTTGTTGTCTATGGTGAAAGCGATCAATATCTTTGGGGAGAGTTACCACGAATTATTTCGATACTGCGAGAAAAACAACCTGATGCCACGTATGCTACCATCCCGAATGCCGATCATGGTTTATCGGGTCATCAAAAAGAAGTCGGGAAGCTTATTGCACAGTGGCTTAGCAAATAAAGCAAAATCCCCATAGCACAGACAAACTACGGGGATTTATTTCTATCACTTCTGATCAGAAAAAGATAGTAAAACAACTATAGAAAAAAGACGTGAGAATAAAATAGGAAGTATGTAAGGATCGCGCAAGAAACTTCGACTCAGGTTGCCAGGAGGTGGCAAAGAGGCTACAATAGCCCTATGCAACAGCGTGTTAGCTTTATTCGTTTTTTTCTCCTTTTTTTCTTCCTTTCTCTTAGTGTTTTTCTCCTTGCACGGATAGGTGTGCTTACCCCAATAACAGGCTTTTTTGAACAGGGGACAACTTCTCTACAAAAAGGAATGTTTGGTTTTTCTCATACGACAGAAAAGTCTGATGAAATAACACTTCTTAAAGAAGAAAACAGAAAATTACGGACACAACTCGTCCAACAGAGCGAACTAAAAAAGGAAAATGAAGCATTTCGTGATCAATTTGCAAAGACAACACTTCCAGCGAAAAAACTTATCCCGGCAACAGTTATTGGATTGTTAGAGTTCATCCCTGGAGAGTCAGTCAGTACAAAGATGGTAATTGACAAGGGGAGTGCTGATGGTATTATCGTCGGAGACGTTGTTGTCTCTGAAGAGAATCTTTTGGGACGTGTGCAGCAAGCGTCTGTACACCTCTCTATCGTTAGCCTGATTAGCAATCATGACAGTGTGATTACTGCTAAAACTCAGAAGACCAACGCTCTTGGCCTTATACAAGGGCAAGATAGCCCCAGCTTGCTCCTTGGTAATGTCATCCTCTCTGATAAGCTGGAAAAAAATGA
>ERZ1292645.125-Hain-H14-02um-R2-125-length-35222-cov-6_pt1 | contig 35222 bp, 39 predicted proteins | sample MGYA00564401_ERZ1292645 | MGnify/ENA primary metagenome ERZ1292645 (study PRJEB36523, sample SAMEA6512644) | groundwater metagenome | collected 2019-01-09 | study: AquaDiva: Metagenomics assemblies of 32 groundwater samples | reverse complement strand
AACGGCAGGAGGTATGACGTTTACTACCAAAGAAGATCCACGTTGTGATTGTCCACAGGTTATTTATGCACTTGAAAATAATATTTCACGGCCTGTTGGGTACATCCGTACAGAAAGAAAGAGCCTTCTGGGTGATCTCTTAAATGCGTTACTTGTCAAAGCACTTTCATCTTCTCCAAAGCTTTATTGGGGTCCTTTGTTCCAGAGCATCGTTAAAGATACCGGCGAAAAGCATGTCCTTTTCTATCTCTTTGATAAAGATGCACAACAAGGTGTAGAAGCGCTTAATGCAGCTGGAAAGATTCAAGAATTTGATGGCGACTATCTCCATATCAATGAGGCTAATTTCTCAGGAGCAAAAGTAAATATCTTTATGCAAGAGACTGTCGACAGTAACTACGAAGTCGATCGTGATGGGGTTATTACAAAAACTGTTACTATTAATTACAAGAATCCTTATCCTCCATCCGATTGTAACTTAGAGCGAGGTGGACTCTGTCTTAATGCAACCTATCGTGACTGGATCCGTGTGTATGTACCAAAAGGTAGTGAGCTTATTGAGAGTAAAGGATCTGAAGTGAAAGTGGTAACCGAAGAAGATCTTGGCAAAACAGTCTTTGAAGGATTCGTAACTGTCAGGCCACAAGGTGTTGCAACCTATACCTTGAAGTACAAATTACCATTCAAGCTTGCATCAAACGCACAACTTCCAATACTGCTTCAGAAGCAGCCAGGAACCTATGGGTATGACTACAACATATCAGTTGATGGCAAAAAGAAAGAGAACTTCCCATTATTGACAGATAAAGAGCTTATGATCAAGTTGTAAGCCGTTGGTTATTCCCGTATACTAGCTGCATGAGGAGCTTTAAGACAGAAGGTATTATAATCAAACGCCTCAATTATAAAGACGCAGACCGTATCCTCACTATTTTTACTAAAGAGCATGGTAAGATTGCAGTAAAAGCTGCTGGAGTCCGCAAGATTACCAGTCGACGTTCTTCTCATATTGAACTTTTTAATCACACAGGTATGACGCTTTATCAAAGTACTACGGGATTTCCCGTACTGACTGAAGCGGTGGTCATTGATCATTTTTCTCCAATCAAAAAGAATCTTGAAACCATTGGGCATGCTTACCATCTTTGTGAGCTCGTAAATGGACTTTGTCCTGAACAACAAGAAAACTATGCAGTCTTTGCACTGTTGAAGAAGACTCTTGCGGCACTTGCCCAGCGTATAGAAGCTACATCCGAAGAATTACGGAAGATAATTCATACTTTTGAAATAGAGTTGCTTAGTATTTTGGGCTATTGGCACAAGAGTGAAGTCGTTCCGGCGACGATGGATGTCTCAGCATTTATTGAAGATATTATGGAGCGCAAGCTCAGAAGTAAAGCTATTTTCTCCAAATTATCCTAACTAAAGCCATCGTGAGTTCTAGAACGAATCCGAACAGTATAATGTTCGGATATGGAAAAGAGAGGAAAGATCACACCAGAAGAAAGGGATAAAATCTCCGTTCTTTTGGCAGAGAAAAACAGTTTGCGAAGTATCGCCAAAGAGCTTGGCAGGAGTGTATCTTCAATCAGTGAGGAGGTGAAACGCAACAGCAGTAGTGGCGTGTATACGGCAATTACGGCACAAGAACTCAGTGAGCAAAGAAATACTCTCAGCAGAAAGACCAACCCACTCAAGAGTAAAACAATCTATGCATATGTTTACGAGAAATTACGGAGCGGTTGGAGTCCAGAACAGATAGCAGGAAGACTGAAGCGGGATAACAAAAATAGACAGGTCATTTGTCATGAGACCATTTATCGGTATATCTACAGCAAAGAAGGACGAGAGAAGAACCTTACGGAATACTTAGTGAGACATCACTACAGACGAAGAACATGGCACAGTCGGCATCTCTACCGAAGAGGCATTGCAAACAGAACGAGTATCCGTTTGAGGCCAAAAGAGGTAGACAGCAGGAAAACATTTGGGCATTGGGAGACAGATGTTGTAGAAGGAAGAGCTCACCAAGGTGGGATACAAACATTGCTTGAGAGGAAGACACGATTCTTTCAAGCAAAGCTTTTAGAGAGGATAGATTCTGAGTATGGAGTAGCCGCACAACGAGATATGTTGGTGCAATTTCCATACCAAGCCAGACAAACCGTGACCATGGATAACGGGAAAGAAAACTACAATCATCATAAGTTAACCAGATGGTTAGGGATACAGACATATTTCTGTGATCCGTATTGTTCATGGCAGAAAGGAGCAAATGAGAACCATAACGGAGTGCTTAGAAGATATATTCCAAAGAAAGCAACCTTAGCAGGGCTAACGCAAGAAGACTTAAATGCCATCATTGAGGAGATCAATCAGCGACCAAGAAAATGTCTTGGGTATGAAACCCCTGAAGAAGTCTTCACAAGAGAGCTGAAATTGAGTACAATGCAGAAGTATTCGGATTCACTTTAGAATTCACCCATATGCTAAAATGGTTTACTATGCAGAAAGATTATCAATATATTTTATTTGATTGGGATGGATGTCTTGCTGATACCTTACCTATTTGGCTTGAGGGATATAAGCGGGCTTTTGCCCATTTTAATATTTTTCCAACTGATGAGGAAATTGTTACCAAGGCTTTTGGCGATTGGAGATCTGCGTTGCAATTTGGCGTTTCTGAAGAAGATCTACAAAAATTTGATAGTATCTTTATTGGTTACGTGCAAGATTTTATGCCCGACGTTGCTGTTCATGAGTATGTTGTTGAAATGTTGCATGATCTTAAAAAACAAGAGAAAAAAATTGCAATTGTTTCAACTTCAGTAAAGGAGTTTATCTTGCCAGCATTACAAAAGCATAATGCAGCAGAGTATATTGATCACATTATTGATGGAAGAGATGTAGTCAATCATAAGCCACATCCTGAGTCACTCTATAAGGCGCTGGAAGTCTTGCAAGGACAAAAAGAGCAGGCAATTATGATTGGCGATTCAGCCAAAGATATAAAGGCCGGCAAGAATGCAGGGATAACAACAGCTGTCTACTATCCAGACGCAAATCATGTACTCTATACGCAAGACTTTATAAATAATTTAGAGGCGGATTTTGTTATTACTGATTTTCGAGAATTACCTCAGATTCTTTAAAAACGCCTAATCAACTTTTTTGTCATTCCTGCGAAGGCAGGAATCCATCTCCTGGATCCCCGCATACGCGAGGATGACAACAGACACGTACATTTATTTCTTCTTAAAATATTCAGGGAAGTTTTTATAGGCAGGTGAAGGAAATTTTCCCTTCTCAAAAAGCTCTTGTCGCTCTTTATATTTATTTACCTTTGCTGGATACCAATCTTGCCCTTGCATACATGGACTATTTTTATGTTTCTGATAAATCTTCTCAAATGAGTCAGCCCAATCAGAATAGGTACTGGTTGAACAGAGACTGTCAGTTCCATATCTCTCGCGATATTGAAAAAGAACATAGGGAATATGGAGAAAACCCTGTGGGTATTTCTCTCCGAGTTGCATAAGAAAATCCCAGTCTTCAAAACGTGTTATCTCTGTATTCCATTTAATAGTTTTTTTTGCTTCTCGTGTATGGAACAGGCCAGTACTCGTAGTTTTTATTTGCCAATGATATATATCTTGCAGTGTAATTGTTTCTTTTTGAAACGACGTTGATTCTTTAAAATCCAGAAGTTGGTAGTGTTCATCATAACATTCAATACGCCGATTATAGTTTGAAATACCAAATACTGCATGTGGATTTCTCTTCAAAAATTCTACAAGAGTTGTAAGAAAATTTTCGTATAATGTATCATCGCTATCAAGATATACAATGATATCTCCTTGTGCCTTTTTGAATCCGATATTTCGAGCATTTGCCACGCCAGCATTCTGTATTTTCTTATAGGAAATTCTGGGGTCTTTTTGAAACTGTGCTACGACCTGCTCAGTATTATCTGTCGATCCATCATCAATGATAAGAAGCTCCCAGTGTGGATAGATTTGCTTTTGCACACTTTGGATCGTCTTCCAGATGATATAGCCACGGTTATAGGTGGGAAGGATGATAGAAAAGGTCAGCATATAATTATTATATCATTGTTGCAAGTATTTCTTGATCCAGAAATAAGAGTAGAGATCCTGAAATAAATTCAGGATGACAATATCCTGGATTCCCGCTTTCGCGGGAATGACGGGAGATGCTATAATACATCTATGGCTGATATAAATAGTGCCCCGATTAAATCGGAGGTTATGGAAAAAATTGTTGCGCTCTGTAAACGTCGTGGTTTTATCTATCCTGGTTCTGAAATTTATGGTGGTCTTGCAAATACCTATGATTATGGTCCAGTAGGTACAGAACTCCTTCGAAATATTAAGAATCTCTGGTGGAAATATTTTATCCAAGAGCGAAGTGATATGGTAGGACTTGATGCAAGTCTCATCTCACATCACAAGATTTGGGAAGCTTCAGGGCATACGGCAGGATTTGCCGATGCAATGGTTGATTGTAAAAGTTGCAAATCGAGATATAGAGCTGATCATTTGATTGAAGATTTTATTGAAGGCAACGAAGATAATCTTGAGAAGTTTCCTGAAAAGTTTAATTCTCTAGAAAAATCTTTAAAAGACAAATTACTAGAAAGTATCTCAGCAGCAAAAGTTGAAGGTTTATCCATAGAAGAATTAACTATTCTAGTAGAAAAACTCGGTATTTCTTGTCCAAATTGTGGCAAAAAAGATTGGACGTCAATTCGTAAATTTAATCAACTTTTCCCTGTACAACTTGGTATTGTTGAAGGTGAGCAAGGACAAGCATATCTACGAGGAGAGACTGCACAAGGTATTTTTATTAACTTTACCAATGTCGTCAATTCCAATCGCGTGCGCCTCCCCTTTGGTATCGGACAAATTGGAAAATCTTTTAGAAATGAAATAACCCTTGGTAATTCAGTTTTCCGAACGATAGAATTTGAACAAGGTGAAATTGAATACTTCTTCGATCCTGAAGTGACTGATTGGGAGAAGGCATATGAAGAATGGAAGAAGACGATGGATACATTTGTGACCAAAAAGCTCGGTGTAAAAGGATCAAATCTTCGTTGGAGGCCACATACTGATGAAGAACGATCATTTTATAGTCAACGTACTGAAGATTTAGAATACAAGTTCCCCTTTGGTTTTAAAGAACTGTGGGGACTAGCCTATCGAACCAATTACGATCTTAATCAGCATCGTGAATTTTCAAAGAAAGAGCTTTCTATTGTCGATCCACAGACCCAAAAGAAAATTGTGCCGCATGTTATTGAGCCGGCGGTTGGTATTAATCGATTGCTCCTTATGACACTCGTTGATGCCTATGAAGAAACTGAGGGTAGAATAGTTCTCAAACTTGATCCAAAGATTGCTCCGTATAAAGTGGCTGTATTTCCACTCCTTGCCAACAAAGAACCGTTGGTTGCAAAAGCTCAAGAGATCTTCAATGAGTTGAAAAAAGACCTTATGGTAGTTCTTGACGATCGAGGGAATATTGGTAAAAGATACTTGGCTCAAGATGAAATCGGGACTCCATGGTGTGTGACAGTTGATTTTGAATCCCTTGATGATGGTATGGTGACGGTAAGAGATCGGGATACCAAAGAACAGCCAAGAGTATCTATCGCAGATTTGCACGATTACTTTGCCAAGAGACTTACTTAATTCTGTCATCCCGCACTTGATGCGGGATCCATGGATTCCCACCTTCGTGGGAATGACAAGAAAAGGGTCTCGCTTGACACGTAGAATAAATGTAGAGTATCCTAACAATATGCTTAAGAATAAAAACGTCCAGCTTGCTATTGGTGTAGGGGTAATCCTTGCAATCCTCTTTGGTGGCTATTTCCTCATTGCTGGTAAGAGTAAAACACCTCCACCAGTTGTAGAAGAATCAGAAGACGTGGTACATGAACTTTCTCCAAAGGATTTGGGTTTGAGCTTTGATCTCTCTCCAGATGGAAAGAAAGTAAAGTTTATTATCAAAAATATTACCGGTATCGAGTCTATCGAATACCAACTGACCTATGAAGCGGATTCGACAGCACAGGAACAACGTGATGGCAGTGAGCCTCGGGTACAGCGAGGGATTACGGGTGAAGCTGAGCTAGATTTTGAAGATTCCGAATACGAATCACCTTGGCTTGATCTGGGTAGTTGTTCTGTCAATGTTTGTCGGTATGATAAAGGTGTCGAATCAATTGACCTCACCCTGAAGATTGTCAAAGAAGGAAAGACCTATCATACTGAAGACACCTTCGAGTTATAGTTTCTTCATATTATTACTATCTTCTTCGTCATCCTCGCGTACGCGGGGATCCAAATGTTGATATCTAGATTCCGGATCAAGCCCGGAATGACAGTATATTTCTTTCTTACATTCCCTTTCTCCATATAGTGGCTTGTCTACTCAACATACACTACACTTAATATTTTCACGATTGACAACTTTTCACAGAAGGTGCACAATATATGAGTAGTCTGAATTAGGAAAAAGTAGGATAAAAATATGTTACTTGGGCAATACGAAGCAAAAATAAGTGAAAAACACCAAGCAGCATTACCAAAAAAATTCCGTGAAGTATTGGGTGAAAAGCTTATCATAACGAAAGGATTTGAGAATTGTCTGTTGGTTGTTTCTGAGGAAAGTTGGAAGACTTTACTTGAAGGAACTGAGGGTAAACCCTTTACCAATAAAGCAACCCGTGAACTACAGCGCTTCTTACTCGGAAACGCAAGTTATGTAGAGCTTGATAGTAAAGGAAGGTTTGTTTTACCAGAATATTTACGAACCTTTGCCTCAATTGAGACTGAATTAGTTTTTGCCGGGCTACAGCGGTTCGTTGAAATCTGGGACAAAAAGAAATGGGAAGAGCAACAAAAAGATTTGGCAAAGAATATTGAATCAATCGCAGAAAAACTCGAGGAAAAGGAATAGGCAGGATGGATAGTTATCATACGAGTGTCCTCTTACAAGAGGCACTAGAACATTTACACATACAACAAGGAAAGACATACATTGACGCAACTTTTGGTGGTGGTGGCCATACTGGTGCAATTGTTGCACAGGGTGGGACAGTACTTGCCTTAGACGTAGATGAAGAAGCTCTATCGCGGGGTAATGAGATGTTTAAAAACGAGGAAAAAGTTACTCTCGTGAAGGGAAACTTTAAGGACATTGACAAGCTAGCAAAGACAAATAACGTAAAGAACGTTTCAGGAATTCTTTTTGACTTAGGAGTTTCTGGTCACCAATTTGATGTAGCAGAGCGAGGCTTTAGCCTTAAGCATGAAGGTCCGCTTGATATGCGAATGGATGCAGACTTGCAAGTCAAAGCAGCAGATTTACTTGCGATTTTAACAAAAGGAGAATTATATGAACTTTTTACTAAATTTGGTGAAGAAAGGTTTGCTTATGCCATTGCGAATAGTATTGTTCGCGCCCGTCAAGTAACGCCTATTACGACGACGATACAGCTGGCAGAGATTGTGAAACGATCAGTGCCGAGAAGTTCGTCGCCAATTCATCCGGCAACACGGGTGTTTCAGGCATTACGGATCGCTGTCAACGATGAGCTAGGTGTCATTCGCGATGTTTTACCAAAAGCATTGAGGTTACTTGAGTCGGGAGGAAGGATTGTTGTTATCTCTTTCCACTCACTTGAAGATCGGATTGTTAAACAGCAGTTTCGTGAATGGTCGGACAAGGGGTTGGGAAAAACGATAACCAAGAAGCCACTTATCCCGACTGATGAAGAAATAGCACAAAATAGCCGAGCGCGGAGTGCTAAAATGAGAGTTTTTGAAAAAATATGAAAAGACCAGTATTAATTATCGGAGGGTTATGTCTTATGATCTTTACCCTTGCGCTTGCAAGAGTAGCAATTGTGAACAGTATCTCAACTACTGGTGAAGAACTGGTGACAATCCAGACAGAGCTTGAAGAATATAAAAGGAAAAATGAAATCTTGAAAGAAAAATATTTACAGGAATCCTCATTAATTCATTTGGAAGAAAAGGCAGAAAAATTTGGTTTTGTTGAGGCAAAGTCTCAGATTAATCTCTCAGCTCCGTTGCCTTTGGCACGTAACTAATGCTATTCTACTGACATGACGTGGCGCTATCGCTTTGCCCTAGGGCTATTTTTTCTTTTATTCTTCTTTGTTGTTTGTCGGTTGTTTTATTGGCAAGTGGTTCGAGCTCAGGAATTAGTTTCCCTTGGTAAAGCGCAATATGGCAAAGAAGTTTCTCTTACCACTGAAAGAGGGGAAATCAAAACAGCTGATGATTTTTCAATCGTCGCCAATAAACTTGCTTACCTTGTCTATGTAAATCCTCGTTTGGTGAAAGAACGCGATACGTATGCAGAAAGGCTTTCCCCACTTCTTGAGATAGAGGAAGCAACGATTAGCGCCGTGCTTTCCGAAAATAAAGAAAAGTACTGGGTAGCGCTCAAACAAACCGTTGATAACAAGACAAAAGAGCGAATTGCTAATCTTAACTTACCAGGTGTGGGATTTGAAGAAAAACGTCTACGGTTTTATCCTGAAGGATCGCTTTCGGCAAAGCTTTTGGGATTTGTGGGCAAAGATGATTATGGTGAAGACAAAGGTTACTTTGGACTCGAAGGCTATTACGATAAGCAGCTACGGGGCAAGGCTGGGACAGCAACGATTATTCACGATGCATCAGGACAACCAATTCTGGCAAAAATGAATGAAAGCGTTCACAAAATTGATGGTCGCAATTTAGTTCTCCATATTGATCGGACGCTCCAGTATATGCTTGATCGGGAACTTAAAAAAGGCATTGAGACATATGGGGCAGTTGGGGGAATGGCAGCCATTATGAATCCAAAGACGGGAGGTATTCTCGCAATGTCTTCTTTTCCATCCTATGATCCCAGATCATATCATGAATATTCTGACAAGCTCTATCGAAATCCTTTTATCACTGATACCTATGAGCCAGGATCTACCCTCAAACCACTCGTAATGGGTTCTGCAATTAATCTTGATCTGCTGACTCCTGATACACAGTGTGATATCTGTGCTGGACCAGTGTCTGTCTCTGGTTATGAAGTAAAAACTTGGAATGATAAATATACCGCAAATTCGACGATGACGGAGGTTATCCAACACTCTGATAATACCGGAATGGTTTTTGTGGGGAGACTTCTTGGACTTGATCGGTTACTTGGATACTTTAACAAGTTTGGTATTGGTGAGATGACAGGAATTGACCTCCAAGGAGAAATTGCTCCAGATTTGCGACCAAGGGACGATTGGTATGCAATCGATTTGGCTACGGCAACCTTTGGACAGGGGATTACGGTTACCCCGATTGAGCTGTTGACAGCATTTTCTGCAATTGCCAATGGTGGCAATAGGATGGAACCACATGTGGTTGCTTCTGTTGAGACATCTGAAGGGGATATCATCAACATCCCTCCGAAAGTATTAAATAAGCCTGTCTCCGCCCAAACCGCTCGAATCATTACCGAAATGATGGTTAATGCTGTTGATAAAGGAGAATCCAAATGGGCAAAGCCAAAAGGCTATCGAATCGCTGGAAAGACTGGAACAGCGCAGATTCCGGTGGCGGGGCATTATGACCCCAATAAAACAATTACTTCTTTTGTCGGTTTTGGCCCAGCTGATGATCCACAGTTTTTGATGCTGGTTGTTATTGATCGGCCTAGTTCTTCTATTTATGGTTCAGAAACTGCTGCACCATTGTTCTTTAATGTTGCCAAGCATGTGCTTGCTTATTATGGGATTCCACCGACAAAATCAGAAAGTGAAGAGGAAGAATGACTCTTGATCCGTTCATGAATGAACATTTTTTCCGGGCGTAACTCGTTTCACTCAAAAATCCGTCCTCAAAAATGTTATTCATTCACGGATTTGATTAATCTATAGAATGCTGGCTCCGTCTGTAGCAGGTTCTGTTGTCATCAGAGGAAGTGGCTTCTCTCCATCAGCCGCCATAAGCATGCCTTGTGATTCTTCATCCATCATTTTTCGTGGAGCGAGATTAAAAACAAAGACAAATTGTTTGCCTTTGAGATCTTCAGGTGTATACCATTGTTTGATCCCAGAAAAGATTGTTCGAGTGCCTTCTTCTCCGAAGTCAACGGTCAATCGAAGGAGCTTTTCAGAACCTTCTTTCTCTTCGCAATTGACGATCGTTCCGACACGAAGGTCTAGTTTTGCAAAGTCGTCATAGGTAATAATCGGTTTCATACAGTAATATTATAACATAGGTGGTTATTCAAGCATGTGTTGATCGAGTAGTGCTTCTGTTCTTGTTAGTCTGTTTACTATTGAAGGAAAGTGCGCAACTAGTTTTAGTCCTTGTTCTCTGACTGATGCAGCGAGTGTATTCTTAAGTGCCATATTGGCAAAAATAATGTGGTTTGATTGCTGTACAGCTTTACTACCAGAGGTTTGCTCTTGGAAGTATGTTGTTAAAAAAGAGTTTGTATTGTGTGGCGCTTGAGTTATTTTGTGCAAAGCAATTCCTAATCGCCACGCACCCATTAATCCAACCATCATTCCTGCCCCAGCTGAAGGCCCCATAGGATGAGCAGCATCTCCTGCTAAGATACAGTGGTTTTGGAAATACGTTTCACATTGCCCCTGCCCTAATCGGAAAGAACTTGCCCAAAGAAATTTCTTAATTTTTACTGAAGGTAATTTTTCATGTAACAATGCTGTAGCTTTCTCTTCTTTTATCATTTCTTCTCGATTATCATTATCATTTAATCGATAAATAAAACGCCATCTATTGGGAGCAAAAAGGAAGAAACCATATGGGCGTTGTGGATCTAGAATGATTGAAGAAGTGTTCATAGGCAGATTACAAGTCATCTCAAAATCCGCTACTGCTGAAAATGTTCCGTAGTCTTTCCATAATCGTTTAATTCCAAGTGATTCCCTTACCGTACTATGCGCTCCGTCACAGCCTACAATCCATGGCGCTTTTACACGTATTTCTTTCTTGTCATGTATGAATGTCGCAAGAGCGTCATCGTTATTATTTTGGAGAGTTTTTAGTGTGAATCCCCGGTTAATAGTGACTAATCCTGTTTGTTTTGCTGCTTCTTCCAAAAGCTTCTCCGTATCATGTTGGGGAAGCTGTAACGTATAAGGGTAATCAGTAATAAGCTTATTAAATGGCAATGTGAGAAGTAAGTTATTCTCTCTACTTCTAAACTCATGCTTTATCCGTTTTACTCCACTTTGGATAAATGGCTCTTCAATCCCTAACCATGTCAGAAATTCTAATCCTTTTGGCATAATAACTATTGCTCTTGATTCATTTTCAGGTGTAGGTTGTATTCGAGATTCATAAAGAGTTGAGGGAATATGATACTTAGCAAGTACCAGAGAAAGTGCCAAGCCAACTGGTCCAGCGCCAACAATGACTATTTGATTAGTTTTTTCCATAATTTTTTCCTCCATAGATCCAGATAGATATAAGGTCTTCTGTAAAACGGTTTGAGCGAGCAGACCAACTTTTTTGTGGCAAACTGTTATAGGTAAGAAAAAAATTAAAGAGAGAAGCAAAAAATATTTGTACTCCGGAGTCTATCGGAAATTTTTTTTGTATTTCATTTTGCTTTTGTTTCTGTTTTAAAGCAATTGATAATTGCTTTTGTCCCTCATTCATAACAGATGCAAGGGCAGTTTTCACTCGTGGATTTATTTGAGCCATACTAAAAAAAAGAATAGTTAGCTCTTTTTCCCGATAGAGTAGATCTAGCCACTCTTTAGCAACGTGTAATAGGAGGTTTTCAAGAGAAGATGTAGTATTATTTTGCAATATTTCTTTGAGCTTGTTTATAAAAGAGTGATGTGTCTCAATTAACGCGCTAAGAATCTCAGCTTTAGTTTTAAAATAGTAGAAAATAAGTCCTTCTGTTATTTCCGCCTTCTGAGCGATTTGTTTTGTAGTGGTTGCAGTGAATCCTTGCTTAGCAAAAAGTGTAAGGGCGGTCTCTATAATATGCAATCGGGTTGCTACTGATTTTTCTTTACGTACGTTTTTATGTAAAGCAGGAATTTTCATTGAGTGATTACTCAATAATAACGGTGTGTATTTTATTTGTCAACAAAGAACTGATATACTTTATTTTATGACTGGAAGAACTCATGATATGGCTGCATTTGTTGCGCTGAGCGTGATTACGCTTACCCATCCTTTGCCAGAAATAACCTTAGCTACAGGCATTGCAGCTCTGGTGGCCAATATGATTGGTGGTATTGCTCCTGATATTGATCAGCCTACAGCTCCTTTTTGGCGGAACCTTCCAATTGGGGGATATGTAGGCCGTACGCTGACACGGCTCCTTGGAGGGCATCGTTTTCTTTCACATTCAATTGTCGGCATTTTTCTCTTTGGACTTGGGTGGCATTATTTCCTGCAGTTTATTACTCCTCTTTTCCCAGACCTCAATATGAGCATTATTTGGTGGGCGTTTATGATTGGTTTTGTTTCACATCTTGTTATGGATACCTTTACCAGAGAGGGAGTTCCATGGTTGCTTCCTATACCGATTAAGTTTGGCTTTCCACCACATCGGAATTTTCGAGTTGAGACAGGAGAGTTTGTTGAGCGTTTTGTTGTTTTTCCGGGACTAATCGTTTTTAATATGTATTGGTTTTATCTACATTATGCAACGATCCAAATACTCTTGCATCATTATTTGAAATAACGGTTTAATTCTGTAATAATACATCTGATCTATGTGGCAGGGAGCAAAAAATCATTACCATTATTTTCAGGGGCTTGCAGCCAATATCTTCTATCGATTTCCCTCACGAGGATTGACTGTCATTGGTGTCACTGGAACTGAAGGCAAAACCACTACTGCAAATCTTATTTATCATGTACTGCATGAAGCAGGTGAAAAAGTCTCAGTTATTTCAACTACAGGAGCGATTGTTAATGGCAGCACTTCTGATACTGGGTTCCACATTACCACCCCAGGGCGTTTCGCAATTCAGGCCTACCTACGCAAAGCTCGAAAAGCAGGCTCAAAATATGTTGTGCTTGAGGTCAGCTCTCATGGGCTTGATCAATATAGAGCGCTTGGGATTCATTTTGCCGTTGGCGTTATTACCAATATTAATCGTGACCATCTCGATTACCATAAAACCTGGGAGAAGTATGTGCATGCCAAATCCCGACTTGTCAGAGTGGCAAAAGTTGCGGTTCTTAATAAGGATGATAGATCGTATCAGCGAATTAAAAAACATGAAGTGCATGGAAAAAACAATCTGGTAATAACCTATGGTTTAAAGAAAGACGCAGATGTAAATCCTCATGTATTCCCATTTAAAACAAAGCTTCTGGGCAAATTTAACCAATATAATTGTCTCGCTGCAATTAGCGCACTGCAAGCATTAAGAATTTCAGACACGAAAATAACTAAAGGTCTTGCGAGTTTTAAAGCTCCAGTTGGGAGACAAGAGATTGTTTATGATAAGGACTTTACGGTAATGATTGATTTTGCAACGACTGGTTTTTCATTTACCAATATGTTAACTGAAGCGAAAAAATTGGCAAAAAAACGTATTATTCATGTCTTTGGTGCTGCTGGAATGAGAGATATTGCTAAGCGAGCAGAGATTGGGAAAGTTGCATCTGAATTTGACGATGTTATTATCATTACTGCCGAAGATCCACGGAATGAGTCCGTTGAAGAGATCAGTAACAAAATAATCTCAGGTATTACTGATCGTACGTTTACTGTTCTTGACGGGGCAAAAAAAGAAGATGTTCAGGAAAATAAGAAATATGTTATAAAGATTCCAAATCGTAAAATTGCAATTCTTTTTGCTCTCGCGATTGCAAAGAAGGGTGACTTTGTTTTAATAACAGGGAAGGGACATGAACAATCAATGAATTATGGCAAGGGCGAAGAACCTTGGAGTGAGCATGAAGCAGTTACAGAGGGATTACGTTTAAGAAGTGTTTAGGGTTAACTGTCATCCAGATTTAAATTGTATGTTCGTCATCCTGGTAAGCAGAGCGCATCCAGGATCAGTACAGTAGAAAAATAAAGATTCTGGACGAGCCAGAATGACGATACCTACCCATTAATTATGTCTACAATATCTAAAGATACTTTTACTTTTCATAATCTTTCACAATTTCCTCATCTCTTTCATGCCGTATCTACTCGAAAAGATGGTTCAATGAAAGGCAAGGATGGTTTGATTCTCCCAAACATCGAAGCATTTGTTACCTCGCAAGACATCCCCTGGGAGAGGTTCCTGCTCAGCGAACAAGTACATGGAGGAAATGTTATCATCATAAATGACATCCCCTCAGAAAAAATACTCAAAAATGCTGACGGAATCATTACAACCGGGAAAAACATCTTTCTTGGCGTTGTAACGGCTGATTGTCTTCCACTACTATTCTACGATCCCAAAAGACAGATCGTAGGGGCCGTTCATGCAGGTTATAAAGGGTTACTTGCAAGTATTATTGGAAACACACTTGAAAAGTTTAGACAATTGGGGAGTAATACGCATGATATATGGGTAGGAATTGGTCCAGCGATTGGTGTCTGTTGCTATGAGGTTCCTCTTGATCGTATCGAACTCTTTAACGAAAAATTCCCTTCGTATGTTTGTTGGTATCAGAAGCGGGATAGGAAATTTTTCTTGGATCTTCGGGCAATTGCACAAAAATCGCTTGTAGAACAAGGAGTTCTCTCTGAGCATCTAGAAATTTCTGACATCTGTACTATTGATCACAACGATCGATTCTTTTCCTACCGTGCAGATGGTCCAGAGAAATTTGGAGAGTTTGTTAGCGTGATTGGGATAACGTAATGTTGTTCACTTCACTAAATTGTTTATTCTGGAGCTATAGTAAATTCACCAACTAAAGGACAAAGGTGTACCGATTTATGTGATACCACTATAGACAAAAAGAGCGTGATTTGTTAGAATACTTTCTCTTACTATGCCTGAAAAAGAATTACCATTTGTACATAGTCTCCAAAGTATAGGAGAATCTATCCTTAGTTATGCTGATCCACTAGTACCCTTATCAAGGAAGGATACGGGTCGGGAGGATACTATTTCTACTTTTGCTGAAGGGGCATTGGGAGTATTAGCGCATTTAGGTCCCGGGTATGTAAGTGAGCCAAAGAATAGAAAACAGATAGCAGAAATAATGATTACTCAATGTGGGTTCAGGCATAGTGAAATAGACAAAAATTGGCATTATATCGCAACAGAAGCCGTTGCATATATTATCGTTAATAATCTTTTAGAAGCAAGGGGAGAACAATGGGAAGATCGAGATAAACGTTATTTGTTAGATATTGCTCTGCAGCAGGATATTTCATTTGGAGAGATTTTTGTGAAAGCAGATGAAGCACAGCGGTTGTATCACGGAAGCAGTAACATGTACGACGCTGAATTCCAAAAAGCGAGAGTTGACCGTTTGAGAGAGGTACAGGGACGGTGCAGAGAGAGAGCTACTCCATCATCTCCACAAACGCGGAAATAAATTTGCAACTTTTGAAAAGATTGCTACAATACTTGTAAGTGAGGAAAAAGAAACACATTCATTTTGTCGGGATTAAAGGGGTCGGTATGACCCCTCTTGCACTTATTGCCAAAGAGGCAAAATGTATCGTCACTGGCTCTGATGTTGAGCAAGAGTTCATTACTGATGCTGCTCTCAAAAAGGCTGGCATTACTCCTTTTGCTGGTTTTGCTCCTGAGCATATTGCTCAGCCAGATTTAGTTATTACGACAGGTGCCCATGGTGGTTTTGACAATATCGAAGTGCAGACCGCAAAGAGCAAAAATATCCCCGTAATGTCAGCCGGAGAAGCACTTGGAGCCTTTATGGAAGGAAAAATCTTTGGTAGGGAATTTATGGGCATTTCTGTTGCAGGAACCCATGGTAAGACAACCACGACCGCAATGCTTGCAACAATGCTCAAAGAAAATAAACTTGATCCGACCTATGTCATTGGGACGGGAGATGTCGGTTCTCTGGGTGCTCCAGGACATCTTGGCAAAGGAAAACATTTTGTCGCTGAAGCTGATGAATACGCAACCGAGCCACAACATGATAAAACTCCTCGATTCCTTTGGCAGCATCCACATATTGCTATAATCACCAATATCGAATTTGACCATCCGGATATTTATGGGTCAATAGATGCGGTGCGTGCAGCTTTTTCTCAGTTTATTAATAAATTACCTGCCAATGGGACTGTGATTGCGTATGGGGATGACCACGAAATTCGTAAGATGCTTCGTACCTACAACAAAAAAGTCATTACCTATGGTTTTAATCCCGATAATCAGTATGTTTTTAAGCGGGTCACGCTTTCTGGAGAACAACTTTTCTTTTGGATTGAGAGTCACGGAACTTCGCTCGGACAGTTTCGGCTCCATGTCTCAGGGGAACACAATGCACTCAATGCGTTAGCCGTTATTATCACGGGACTTGAACTCGGTGTCCCTCTGGAGAAGATTAGAAAAGGTTTACTTGCCTTTCGTGGCTCTAAGCGTCGGCTAGAATACATTGGAGAGACCCTGACGGGAGCAAAAGTCTATGACGATTATGCTCATCACCCGACAGAAATAAAAACGATTATTAAAACCCTCAAACAACAGTATCCAAAAAAACATATTATCGCTATTTTTCAACCGCATACCTATTCTCGTACAAAGAAATTGTTTGGTGAGTTCCAGCGATCCTTTGAAGATATTGATACGGTTATTATTACTGATATTTATGCTTCGTTACGGGAAAAACCTGATACTACTGTTTCAGCACAGCTTATGATTGAAGGCATGCGTTCTTTGCATAGAGAGGTATTGTATCTACCACAGCTTTCCGATGTGGTAAAATATATCAACAAAAAAAGATATCGAGCAAATACGGTTATCGTGACAATGGGAGCCGGTGATGTCTATACTATTCATTCTGAGATAGGTATTCAGGATGAGTAATGATCGTATGAAAGTCATTGAGAAGCTTGAAGAAGTAATTGGATCCGGAAGAATAAGACAACAGGAATCACTGGCAACACATACGCTTGATGCAAAAGAGGGAATAGCCGAGTTCTATACCGAGATTGATACCGTTGATGACTTGGTCAAGCTCGTACGTCAGGCACGTTTAGCACAGGTTTCGGTTTTTATTTTGGGGAGTGGATCATCTATCACGATACCAAAAGAAGGCGTACAGGGACTTGTTATCAAAAATAATTGCCATCGATTTGATACAATGAGTGTACGAGGAACCATGAAAGGTGACCAAATGGGGGTCAGAGATATTATGATCTCAGCCGAATCAGGTGTACTAACCAATCAGTTGGTACGTTTTACTTTGGAGGAAGGTTTGGAAGGACTTGAGTATCAGCTAGGCTTACCAGGGACAGTAGGCGGGGCAATCGCAACAAACGCAAAATATAGCAGTCCAACGGTACCAGCAAAATATGTAAAGGATTTTCTCTACAGCATGCGAATTTTGCATGAGGATGGAGAAATACAGACTTATACCAAGGATTTGCCTTATTTTATTTTGGATGAGGCATTCGAAACGAAGGATGTGATTCTTTCTGTAGCCTTTAAACTGTTGCCAGGAGACAAAAAGGTTCTGTGGGAAAGTGGACAGGAAGCAGTAGAATATAGAAATAAATTTAAAGATAAAAAGTAATTATGGAAACATTTGTTATAACAGGAGGAAAAAAATTAGAAGGAACCGTTACCGTTACTGGAGCAAAGAATGCGGCATTAAAAGTACTTGTTGTCGCTTGTTTGACCGAGGAAAAAGTAACCATTCACAATCTTCCGCTGATTGCTGATGTCTTTGTGATGCTTGATATCATGAAAGAGCTGGGGGCAGCTATCACTCTTTCGGGACATACGGTAACCGTTCAACTCAAACAGTTCAAGCAATCTTCAATTTCGCTTGAGAAAGCGGCACTCGCTCGTGCATCTACCCTTTTTATCGCACCTCTTCTTGCTCGAACTGGTGAAGCAATAATCCCAAATCCTGGTGGTTGCCGATTGGGTGCTCGGCCAATTGATAGAACAGTTGAAGGCATTGAGGCAATGAACGTGGCTATTACCTACAACAGCAAAGATGGTTACTTTCATGCAAAAGCACATTGTGATGACTTAGGGAAGCGGCCAATCGATCGGACATTGCAAGGCCTTAGTCATATGGGGACAGATATCTCCTACGACAAAGAAGAAAGAAAATATCACGCAAAAGGCTTTCTTCAGGCTACAAATTATCATTTTGAAAAAAACACTCATTCAGGCACTGAAACGATGATTATCGCCGCAGCGCTTGCACAGGGGACAACCGTTCTTGAAAATGCGGCAGAGGAACCAGAGATTGATGATACGATTGCCCTCCTTAATCAAATGGGTGGCAACATCAAACGAACTGGCACGCGACAAATCACTATTGTCGGTGTCGAAAAACTGCATGGTACTGAATTCACGATCAGTCCTGACCGTATTGAAGTTGCGACCTTTGCGATTGCGGCTGTTATTACAGGAGGGGATATCTTAGTAAAAGACGGGCAAAAGGCTGCTATCGAACCGTTCCTCGATAAGTTTAAACAAACAGGGGCAGGATATGAAATACAAGATAAAGGAATTCGTTTTTACGCAAATGGTACGCTCAAGTCTGTCGATGTAACAACGGGGGTTCATCCAGGATTTCTTACTGATTGGCAAGCTCCTTGGGCAGTCCTGATGACACAAGCTACCGGAGATGCTATTATTCATGAGACGGTTTTTGAAGATAAGTTGCGATATGTAAAAGATCTCAAAAAAATGGGAGCAAAGATGACACTTTTTAATCCTACGGTTGCAGAACCAGAAAAGGTATATAATTTTAACTTAGAGGACAATAGACCAGAATACTTTCATGCAGTAAAAATAAGTGGTCCGACGAAGCTCCATAATGCTGTTATGAAAGCGCTTGATATCAGAGCGGGAGCAGCTGTTGTTATCGCGGCGCTTGCAGCTGAGGGTACATCAACTATTTTTGATATTGATAAACTTGATCGAGGGTACGAAAAATTTGAAGAACGACTTTCAGCACTTGGTGCTGATATAAAAAGAGTACAGGAGGAATAATTCGTATACCATAACTATGCAAGCAGTAATTCTCGCAGCAGGCAAATCAGAACGATTTTATCCGTATACTAATTACGGTCACAAGGCGCTTATCAAAGTGCTTGGAAAAACAATTCTTGAACAGACACTTCTGAGTATCAAAAAGGCAGACATTACCGATGTCGTGATCGTTACTGGTAAAGAAAACCCAATTGAAAAGATTATCGGAGACGGCAGTCATTTGGGAGTAGCTATTACCTATGTCGTGCAACCAGAACCACTTGGTATGGGAGACGCACTCCTTCATGCTGAGTCTTCCATTCATGATGATTTCTTCCTACTTCACGCCTCACACGTTGATTTTCATGAGTTCAAAAAAGTATTAGAAGAAAAGAAACGGACAGGAGTAGATAATGTTTTATTAGCGAGAGAAGTTATCAATCCTGAACATTTTGGTATTTTACGAATAGAAGGAGATAAAGTTTTAGAAATTACCGAGAAACCAACTAGAGGTAAAGAGCCATCAAATTTAAAAGTCATTGGGGTATATCTTTTGTCTCATTCATTTTTCAAAACCCTTAAAGGGATTACTCAAGAACATTATAGTTTTGAAAAAGCACTTACCGAACATGCAGAAAAAACAACTATGTCTTTTGTCAAAACTGATATCGTTGAAGTTTCTCTGAAATATCCATGGGATGTGCTACAAATTAGTAATTACCTTTTGACCACAAATATACCTTTCACCTCAGATAAAGCAATCGTTTCACCACATGCGATTATTGTCGGAGACGTTATCGTTGAAGCAGGTGCCAAAATAATGGAAGGGGCATGTATCAAAGGGCCTTGTTACATCGGAAAAAACGCTATCATCGGCAATAATGCTATCGTACGCAATAAAGCAGTTATTGGCGAAGGGGTAGTGATCGGTGCCAATATGGAAGTAAAGAATAGTGTCTTTTTGGATAATACCACGACACATTCCGGATTTATTGGGGATTCAGTCGTTGGAAGTAATTGCAAAATTGCTGCCAATTTTCATACGGGAAATGTCCGTTTGGATAGGGAAGAAAACCAAGTAACTGTTGGAGAAAAAGAAGTCAAAACAGGACGTAACTCATTAGGTGTTATTATGGGTGACGGCGTGAGTATCGGGATAGGTGTCTCAACAATGCCGGGACTTGTCATCGGTAATAAAGCAGTTATTGGTCCGGCAACGATGGTAAGTAAAAATATTGCTCCTGATACCCTTCTCTATACAACATTTGAAACTGTTGAGAAGAAGAGAGCTGGATAGATATAAAGAGCGAGTAATATTGATTGTCATTCCTGCGAATGCAGGAAGCTAGCTCCGTAGGAAATATTTTGGATCCCCGCATTCGCGAGGATGACAAAACAAAAAACATATGAGAAAAAATCCTATCATCCTTTTTGACATCGATTACACGTTATTTGATACTGATATCTTTAAATCGTCCAACCTTACGAATTATCGTTTGTATAATGAAGTTCCCTCGATGCTCCAACAACTGGAAAAGATAGCGACCTTAGGTATCTTTTCTCAAGGTGAGATTGATTTCCAACGCAAGAAATTACATGAAACTGCTATCGAAAAATATTTTGTCCCTGAATATGTCCATATTACCTTGGATAAAGAAACGATGATCCATTCTGTTCTTGCAGATTATCATAAAAATAAGCGGGTTTTTCTTATTGATGATAAGCCAGTTGTTTTGGAACAAGTAAAAAAAGCTTTGCCTGAAGTAACCGTTATTTGGATAGAACGAGGAATCTATGCAACCTCACAACATTTCTCATCAGGTTTTTCTCCTGATTATATAGTTCAGAATCTTTCAGACATAATCCCTTTCATACGGGAACAAATTGCTTAATCCAGCCCAAATGACGTATAATACAGACACATGGAACAGTTACTTGGGCTTACCATTTCATCTTTTATCGTTACGGCGATACTATTAGTCCCCTTTATCGATTTCCTCTACAAAATCAAACTCCAACGTGATAACCAGCAAACCCGCGATATGTTTAATAAACATACACCTGTTTTTGATAAATATAATTCCTGGAAAGTTGGCACTCCCTTTGGTGGAGGGCTACTTATCCTTCTTGTCGTAAGTGTTTGGACAGCCTGGGCATATGGCATTCTTGGAGTTAACGTAAAACCATGGGAAGTCTTTGTGCTCTTTTTTGGATTTATCGGGTTTGGATTACTTGGGTTTTATGATGACTGGAAGAAAATTTCCGGCGTAAAACAGGGTTTTTGGGGACTGCGTTTCAGACATAAATTTATTCTCCAGTGGATACTTGCGCTTATTATCGCAACCGTGTTCTATGTACAGTTACAGTATTCCTTCATTTTTATCCATGGGATAGGCGTTATTAATGTAGGCGTCTTTTTTATCCCGTTTGCTGCTTTTGTGATTGTTTCATTTGCAAATGCCTTCAATATCACTGATGGGTTGGATGGTCTTGCTACGGGGTTGCTCGTTATTTGTTTGGTAGCATTTTTGGCTATCAACTCTGCACAACTCGATGAGTCACTCGGTATTTTTATTGCAGTACTTTTGGGGAGTATTGCTGCGTTTCTTTATTTTAATATTTACAAAGCCCGGTTGTGGCTTGGGGATGTAGGGTCGCTTGCTCTTGGGGCGGTGCTTGCCATTATCGGTTTATTAACAGGTAAGGCACTTGCACTTATTATTATTGGTGGTTTCTTTGTTATTGAGGCGTTGTCTTCACTCATTCAGATTTTGAGTAAGCATTTTCGCGGGAAGAAAGTGTTTGAAGCAGCTCCTCTCCATTTGCTGTTACTAAAAAAAGGTTGGGAAGAACCCAAAGTCGTTATGCGTGCTTGGCTGATAGGATTTTTCCTCGCAGTCTTAGGTGTATTTATCGCTCTTCTGTAATATGAAAAGACTGGATCTGCCACTCCTAAGTATTATTCTCATATTAACGTTATTTGGTCTGCTTATGGTCTACGATTCCTCGTCAGTTATGGCCTACAATATTTATGGTGATAACTATGCGTATGTAAAAGATCAGCTTTTATGGATGTTTCTCGGGTGGGGGGTGCTCATTTTCTTTGCGATTTTTGATTACAAAAGATTCTATAATCTTGCATTACCTCTTCTTCTTGTCGCCCTCGGTATGCTTATCCTTGTCTTTCTTCCGGGCATTGGTTCTAGTGCCAAAGGAGCGAGTCGTTGGGTTGATTTAGGAATCGTGCGTTTTCAGCCTGCGGAATTTGTGAAGCTTGCGCTCGCGATTTACCTCGCTGCATGGTTTTCTCACAAAGAAAAGGGGAGGTTATTGGCTTTTTCCCTCCTTTTGGGTGCCGTACTTCTGCTGATTATGCTAGAGCCCGATATGGGGACTGCGTCAATCGTTTTATTTGAAGCGGTTATGGTGTATTTCCTTTCAGGGGGGAACATGATGCATTTTTTGGTAGGGATGCCTATTGTTGGTATCCTAGGCTTTATTTTGATAAAAATCGAACCCTATCGTGCTGCTCGGTTAACAGGTTTTTTGGAAGTTGGTGGGTCACTGGAGAATGTTTCCTATCATATAAAACAGATTCTGATTGCTCTTGGTTCGGGAGGCCTTTTTGGTTTGGGTCTTGGTAACTCACTACAAAAATATGCCTATTTGCCAGAAAACGTAACCGATTCTATTTTCCCAATTATTGCTGAAGAATTTGGTTTTATTGGAGGTGTAGGTCTTATCTTACTTTTTGTCTTATTTGTCTGGCGAGGCTTATTTATCGCAACACGTGCCAAAGATACCTTTGGTAAATTGCTTGCTGGTGGTATTGTTTCTTTTATCGGTATTCAGGCAGTTATTAATCTCGGTGCGATGACGGCACTTTTTCCATTGACTGGGGTACCTCTGCCATTTATTTCCTATGGTGGTTCTGCATTGATTATCGATATGGCAGCGATAGGCATTTTATTCAGCATTGCAAAACAGTCGAAGCAATAGGGAATTGACAAAAATAGACTCATAGTATATAATTCGGCAATGGTACAAGAACGCATGATTGCACCTGCTCCACGATCAGTTGAACTTTCTGATAAGGCATCTGGGTGGAGTAGCACAGTTCCTCTTAGAATAGCTTGGGCTGTTCCTTTTCATGACTCTCGTTTGCCATTTTGGAGGGAGAGGTTGGATATGCCAAGGAATAGCGATCCTGATGCGATAACTACTCTTTATAACCGCCTTTTAGGTAAAAAGAATGCCCAGCATATGGGTGAGGGAGGGATGGAGTCTATCGATGATCCTGATGCAAAATATCTTCCGAATGAATATCTCTTTCAGTTTGGAAATACTAAGGAAACAAGAAATCATTTACGAGGATCCCTGGCTAGTCTTGTATTAGCAAGAGCTATTACGGCATACGGGCTCTCTAATGTATCCATGGAAAATCCAGGAGAAGCAGTGCTCGCTTTAGAAAGAAGATTAGGGAAAGAAGGTATTTCTCGCGCATATAAAGAAATAACAGATGAATCTGTAGCTGAGGAAAATATCGGTATTGTCCAGCTCTTACTTGCAACAGCTGACATACGGCTCAATGCTGAATTAGCTTCATTTGAACGTGGTGACGCAAAGCATAGAGAATTAACGGCAAAGATGGTCTCTACTGCCAATAAATTTCCAATCGGTACAAGGATACGAATAGATACGCACTCGACGCCGACCTGCACTTTTCCAGATGGAAGTATGGTCAGGCCTGTTGTTGGGGCGAATCGAGATGGATTGACAACACCTACGATAGAATATCGTCAAGCAGATGGACAAGAAGGTGCAGTAAGATTATCGGAAGATGAAGAACCACCTGCGTTTGATGGTACTATCCATGCAGCTATGCTCGTCCTAGGACTTGCACATACCTATCTTAGGTATATAAATTTGGGGGATAGATATGCAGCTGCCAATCCCAACGTTGCAATAGAAGTCGCAGAAAGAAAAGTATCGACTATGCAGTATAAAGAAGGTAATGTACACGATGTAAGAAGGGTGAAGTATTCTTTAGAAGACATGTATGCTACGCAAGCGAGCAATCTTGGTTCTCTTTACGACGAAGTGCCTGCTCTTCCTCCAGTGAGTCCTGCCAAATAACAAACCCCGTACTCTAAATTTCTCCAATAATGCTATACTTATAGTATGAAAGTACTCATTGCCGTGGGTGGTGGTGGACATTTTTCGCCGGCACTGGCAGTAATTAATCAGATGCCCAAAGATTGGGAGGTTTTGCTTGTTGGACGTAAGTATGCGTTTGAGGCAGATAAAACCATATCTTTTGAATATCAGACAGCTCATCGTTTGGGCATACCATTTGAGACGTTGACGACTGGACGACTGCAACGGAAATTTACCCGGCATACGCTCTCTTCCTTGGTAAAAATGCCTGTTGGATTTAGACAAGCGCAGAAGCTTATCAATCAGTACAAGCCCGATGTCGTTTTGTCTTTTGGGGGATATATTTCCGTTCCTGTCGTTCTAGCAGCAGCGATGCAGCGATTGCCGATTGTCATTCATGAGCAGACCTTGCATGCAGGACTTGCCAATAAAATTGCTGGGAAATTTGCAAAAAAGATTTGTATTTCCTGGAAGCAGTCAGGAAAGTTCTTTCCAAAAGAAAAGGTTATTGTTACTGGTAATCCGATAAGGAAAGAATTTATTAATGTCATTCCTGGCTTGACCAGGAATCCAGAAATAGATTCCCGCCTACGCGGGAATGACAAGCCATTACCAACGATCTACATCACCGGTGGGAGTGGGGGAGCGCATGGGATTAATGTGATCATCGAAGGATGCTTGGAAAAGTTACTCACCAACTATACCGTTGTGCATCAGACAGGTGATGCAAAGCAATTTGGTGACTTTGATCGTCTAGAGCAACAAAAAAAGAAGTTGCCCGAAGAGTTACAAAAGCGATATACGTTAAAAAAATTTGTCACTCCTGATGAAGTTAATCAACTGTTACAACAGGCAGATCTTGTTGTTTCTAGATCTGGGATCAATACAATAACTGAATTATTATATTGGGGTAAGCCAAGCTTATTGATTCCTCTTCCTTATGGACAACAGAACGAACAAATACACAATGCGTTATTTATCAAAAAGAGAGGACTTGGGGAAATTGCTGACCAACAAACGACAACGCCAGATACCTTCTATACACAGATTAGCCAAATGCTTCATAATAGAAAACAGTACTTACAGCATGCAGCAGCAGCAAGAAAGCTCATTGACGTGCATGCCGCGGATAATATTATAGAGGTTATTCACGATGTTCAAACGAAAAAGAAATCTACGAAAACTTAAGCATCAGGGGAGAAAACTTCGGGGTATCATTGTCTTATTTTTGATCATATTGTTGGCAAGCTTCTTTGCGGGGGTAAGCTATTATTTTTTGGTTCTTAGTAAGAAAAACACCGTGCTGTATGTCAGTCCGCTAGCAAGTGTAAAAGGTCTGACAACAGATGCAAATCAATCTCATATTGAGAAGTTACTCAAAGAAAAACATATCAGATATCAATCAATTGAACCGGATGATGAAACGTATATGCTTATGTTACAAGATGATCAACAGGTTGTTTTTTCCGCAAAAAAGGACATAACTGTCCAAATCTCCTCTTTACAATTTATCCTCTCTCGGCTTACAATGGAAGGTAAGGAGTTCTCCCGGCTGGACCTCAGGTTCGAGAAGCCGGTTATTGTGTTGAAATAGTTATGAATGACGCCCGAATACTTGTTGCTATAGACGTTGGAACCTACAAAATCGTTTCTGTTATTGCCAAAATTGCTGAAGGCGTTGTTACGATCATGGGTGTTTCTGAAGTAAAATCCCAGGGTATTCGTAAAGGCCAGGTTGTTGATATTGAAGAAGCAGTTGGTGCGATTAATACCTCGCTTGAATCAGCAGAGCGGATGGCTGGATTTTCCGCGGCACATGTGCTCGTTTCTCTTGGTGGAAGTCAAATTGAGTGCCAAAATTCTCGAGGAGTTGTTGCTGTTTCGACACCACAAGGAGAAATCACCGTCAGTGATCTGGCTCGAGTGATCGATGCCGCCAAAGCTATCTCCCTTCCTTCGACCAAAGAAATTATTCATGTGTTGCCACGTAATTACATTGTTGATGGACAAGAAGGCATTAAAGATCCAATTGGGATGTCTGGAACTCGTCTTGAAGTTGATACCCATATCATTACTGCCAACAGTGTCTCTATCCGCAATCTTGAAAAAGCTTTTTCTGAAGTGGGGGTAGCGGTCGACAATTTTGCATTTAGTGGCTATGCAAGTTCGCTTTCTATCCTTTCTGAGACAGAGAAGGAGCTTGGAGTAGTTCTCGTTGATATAGGGGCCGGGACAACAGACATCTCTATCTATGTTGAAGGCTCAGTCGCTTATTCCTCAGTTCTTGCTATTGGCGCACGACATGTGACAAACGATCTTGCTATTGGCCTTCGCCTTTCTCTTGAAAGTGCTGAAAAGATCAAACTCTTCCTTTCCAAAAATCCAATCAAACGAATCGAAGAAAGAAGTGAAAAAGCAAAAGATAAACCATCCGACGAGATCGATCTTTCTTCACTTGGACTTCCTGAGGATATCCGTAAGGTCTCCCACAAAACACTTGTTGATGGTATTATCCGTCCTCGACTCAATGAAATCTGCACAATGATTGGTCTAGAGATAAAAAAGAGTGGCTTTGGTGGACAGACACCAGCAGGTATTGTCTTTACCGGTGGAGGAGCACTGACGGTCGGACTCAACGACTCTGCTCGTCGTACTCTTGCGATGCCAGTCAGAGTTGGACACCCAACCAATATTAAAGGTATTATTGATGAAGTGCAGCATCCAGGATTTGCGACGGCTGTGGGTCTTATCCTGTACGGAGCAAAAAATACTTCATCTCGTCCCAGTTCTTCTTTCAAATTATCATTACCAAAAGGCATGGCTGGCTCAGGTATCATCAACAAAGTTGTGAACCTCATCCGATCCTTCATTCCATAATGATATCTTGTAAAAAAATCTAGGGTTATTGTACTCTAAAATAGAATATGTTTACTAATATTCAACTGCAACAATTACAAGAACTTCTACGTCCGTTATGGGAAGGACAGAATGAACTTCGTACATCTGTTGATGGCATAAAAGGTGATATAAAAAACGTAAAAGGTGAAATTGTAGAAATAAAGGATAGTGTACATGAGTTAAAGGGAGATGTGAATGGGTTAAAGGGAGATGTGAACGGGTTGAAGGATGAAGTACAAAAACAAGGAAAAACAGTAAAAAGTGTAAAAACTAAACTTAACCACGTGGCAAAAACAGTAGATGTTATTGCAAGAAGTTATAATGCTGAAATTGTGGACAATAAAAAACGAATTGAAAAGTTAGAAGATTCTGTTAGTTACCTTCAAAGCCATTAATTGAATATATCACAGGTTGCAAATAGAGGCTGCATCTGATAGTATCAAGGCGTGTAGCGTATGTTAATTCGTCCCCAAACAACCAATTTCGCAAAAATTAGAGTTATCGGTATCGGTGGCGGTGGGAGTAATGCCATTGGATCCATGATCGCGCATGGAGCAATCCATGGAGTTGATTTTGTGGCTGTCAATACTGATGCACAGGCACTGCTCCTCAATAAAGCTGATACCAAAGTCCAAATCGGTGAGCAATTTACCAAAGGGCTTGGCTCTGGTGGTGATCCTGAAATCGGTCGGCAAGCAGCAGAAGAATCCCGTGAGAAGCTCAAACATATGCTTGAAGGCTCTGATATGGTCTTTCTAACAGCTGGTATGGGTGGAGGGACGGGTACCGGTGCTACTTCAATTGTCGCTGAAGCAGCAAAGGAAGTTGGTGCGTTGACGGTGGCTGTTGTGACCAAGCCTTTTATGTTTGAAGGGACTCGTCGCATGGTCTCAGCCGAAGAAGGAATCGAAAGTCTCAAGGACAAAGTTGATACGCTTATTGTCATCCCTAACCAACGTATTCTTGATGTAGTAGACCGCAAATTGTCTCTGCTTGATGCGTTCAAAGTAGCAGACTCTGTGCTTACCCAAGGTGTACAAGGAATATCTGAAATTATTACCCTTCCTGGTCTGATCAACGTTGATTTCGCTGATGTCCGTGCCATTATGTCCAATGCTGGTTCAGCGCTCATGGGTATTGGTTCTGGTATTGGAGAGAATCGTGCACAAACGGCAGCACGATCGGCAGTCTCTTCGCCACTACTTGAAATCTCTATGGACGGTGCGCGAGGAGTACTCTTCAATATCGTCGGTGGTCCTGATCTGACGATGACTGAGGTAGATGAAGCAGCTAAGATCATCTCGTCTGCTGCTGATCCTGATGCCAATATCATCTTTGGTGCCACGATCAATGAGTCGATGCATGATCAGATTCGTATAACCGTTGTTGCTACAGGGTTTGATCAGACAAAGCAGCGACTACAGCAGTTTGTGATTCAAGATAAGCCAAAACCTGCACCGGCCACTTCCGTAAGTGGTATTATGCCTTCAAATAGTTCAAACACTATCGTTTCACAGCAAAATGATGATGATCAGAATCAGCCAAAGAAAAAAGAAAACCCCGAAGACGAATGGGACATCCCCGCCTTTTTGAGGCAAAGAAACTAAGTTTAGCCCGTTAATTCAATCAAAACACCTACATTTTTAGGTGTTTTTTTATTGTCAAAATTTACAAAATCACAATCATTTTCTGATGAAAGAATAGGAGGAAATTGGTTTGGATTTGTTTTAGATTGACATTGATATTTTTTGCAATTTGAGGCTAATTCTGGTATAATTAGGCTCTTCCTAAAACAATTTTCAAACCCCAGTACTCCTGAAAGGGAGTATGCAATATAACGAGCAGGATTTTATTCAATACCTTACCATTAGGAAAAAACTTTCACCTAACTCTATTAGATCTTATCGCATCCGTGTTAACGTAGTCATGAATTGGCTTGCCAATAACAACACAGAATTGACTAAGGTTTCATTTGAAAAATTCCTCTATGAACTCCATCAGAAGAATTTGGGTCATGCTGCTATAAATACCCACATACAAGCTATCAGGCAATTAGATAGCTTCTGTAAAGACAGGGAGCTTCCCAGCGGGTTTACCGATGGTATAGAGGGGCTACCAAAGACACGGTCAGAGATCATTATTCTTGATATAGATGAAGTAAACAGGCTTTGTAATATAAAGCTGGAATATAAAAATCGAAACGGGGTTAATTGCAGCGAGTTAGATTTTAAGTACAGAACACTTGTAAACTTTCTTTCTATAACGGGCTGTAGGTTTGAAGAAGCTGCATCATTGCAGGTAAAAAGAATTGACATTGCAAACGGACGTGCCACGCTAGTTCATACTAAGAACAAAGATAACAGATACATTTATTTCCAAGGTCCAATTAAAGAAGATTTATTGAATATAACAAAAAACAAAGAACCAGAAGACTTAGTCTTTACGAACAGTAAAGGAAATCATGTGCTACCAGGAGATTTTAATAATGACTTGAAGCTAAGAGCTAAAACAGCTGGCATCACAAAAAAGGTTTACCCTCATCTGTTAAGACATACTTGGGCAACTCACATGTATGTAGCTGGTGTTGATATTGCTACACTGGCAATACTTCTTGGACACAGGGATGTGCAGACTACCTTTGATACGTATGTGCATCTTGCTGATGAAACATTGAAAAGAGCATCAATGAGAAACCCTCTTGTTCGACAATATGTTTCACCTGCTGATACCTTACAAACAGTCAAGGATGTTATTGAAAACTTGCGGCTATTACAAGATGAGCGGTTTGAATACAAATTGAATGTTGAAGATAACCTGTTACAATTTGAACTAAGGACAAAATGAATTGCTTGTAGTCTCATTCATGGGGAATAGTTACCTAATCCCCATTTTCAAACCCCAAGTACACCAGTTAATTATTTTCCTAAAACAATACTTTTATACTTTGTTTTGCATTTCCCTTTCTTTAATAATTCTCTCTATACCTTTATCTATTTCATCATTATCTAATTCATCTACATCAAACTCCCCAGGAGTATTACTAGGGGAGGAAGAACCAGGGATATCATTAGAAGAACTGTAAAGCCTTTGCGACTTGTTTTGCGCACGTTTGTCCTGCGAATTTGCATAATTATATTGCAACTCTGCATTTATCTTAGAGATATCTGCATAAAGCTCATGTAAATTTGCATAATTTTTTTTAGGGATTTTATTAGCAACATCAGTAAGAAAAAGGGGGAAATAGCCAGGAATATAGCCCAGCTTACTTCTAAGTATGAAGTATTTATGGTTCTCAAGTTCCTTGAACTTTCGGGAGACTGTTGTCTGTGTCATGTTGAGACACTCAGCTAATTCTGTTTGATTTTTTGTTATACGGCCAAATTGCTTATTGTTCCTATGCCAGGTCGTACACATGACTAATCCAAGGTAAAAGCCAAAAAGATCATAGCCTAATTCGTGCAGCAGTAACATTGAGTGTCGAGGGAGGGCTAAATAGCCATGATATTCATTTACATTTATCATATTAGTTTTGATTATTTTTAATTCATAGAAAAAATTCTGCCCTTGAGTCGTGACATTGCTTCATGGAATGATCGAGCATCGATCAGGACTTCGTTGTAGTTGTAGTCGTTTGCTAATTGCTCACATTCTTTTTTATTTTCAAATACAAACCAGCAAATTCTACCCTCCTTTTCAATAGTGGTTAGCTTCTGTTTCTTAACAGCAAGCATCGATGCTTCTCCCAAGTCTTTTGTTCGATAGTATTTTGTTTGATTATTAGCCATAGAATTTAAAAATAATTTTATTGAGATGATGTATGTGTCATCTTTTGTTTTTGCGTCTTTCCTAGAAAGTTTTTTGCCTGTTTTGTTTGAACATAGAGGGGTTCCATGAGGTCATTAAGAAGTTCGATCATTTGTTTTTTTGACCAGAACTCTTTTTCCTCTAATTGATTTAATGCGTAGGTTACTTGAAATCTGGTTGGGTGTATCTCCAACTCGATGATTGTTTTGACAATTACTGAAAGAATAGGGAAGTCTCCAACATATGAGATGCTTTGTTGTAGACGTAACACTCTAAATGCAGCAGCAATGCTTCTTCGAGGGTTCTTTGAATACATTTTGATTACTTTGCCTTTTGTTGCCACAAGGTCTTGATATTTAATGTCCATATTTTTTAATATCAATCTAACTTTCTAGATTTATGGGCTTATTATTTCAAACTTGAGGAGAAAGGTAGTGGAAGATTAGGAAGTTCGAGTTTTCCAAATGAGGGACTCGTAAGTGTCAAAACCTTTTCTTATCATGCTTTCAGTGTAGCAGGTGCACCCTTTGGGCCTTTTCTTCCCTGTGGGATGGTTTTCATTAATGAGGTAAATAGGACAGTCTTTTATTTCGTCCCCAGCAATCTTGGAAATAGAAATGTCGTTTTTTATTGCTTTATACCATTTCCTATATTTTTTCAGTGATGGCTTATTTTTACTAACTTCCCACACCTGATGGATGTATTTATACTTTGGAACACCTTTTACATTACCAAGTTGCTCACGATATTTTTGGAGGGCTTTAATGACATCACCATCTCTTGCTCCCGGGGAAAGAACGATAAAATGGGTCTCATCAGGAGTTGCTCCCTCCGTATCAAAAGTACCATGCAACTTGGAGTCAAGATATGCAGGGGAATAATCTTCATTGGTAACTTCATTGCGAAACACTACTGCTGCAATTACACTTCTGAAAACAATAGGAAGATATAAGCGCTTTCTGCTTTTTTCAATTTCTGTATCAATTTTACTTAATTCATCTTTAGTGGGTATTGCTGAATAATCATTAGCTTCCAAAGGAGTTTTTAATTCCAAGGCCAATCTTATCCTTTCGATTTCTTTAGCAAAATCTTCTCTGTCAACGACTGGCGCAACATCAACAAAATGCCTTTCATCATCAATATCAATTTTAATTTCCATATTAATATGCCTGTATTATATATGATTAGGCATAATTTTTATATAAAATGCTTCATCACCTTATATTTGATATATATAAGATTATATAAGGTTGTATAAGGCAAGTTTGAAAGTGGACATTTTTGTGGCTCTATGCAACTACTATTCTTTTTGTTCGATTTCTATTAAAACTTTTTCTTATCTCTTCTACCCAGTCAGGTTTTTGAATCTCTTTAGGTTTGCCTTGTTTCTGTGATCGCTTAGTATTGTTCTTGTATGAGTTGTTATTGTTCATAATCATTATCTGTAGTGACTCTCAGTTTATCCGCTGCTTCTTTTTCAGTCAAGAAATTAGTCTAAATTTAGTCTAACGATTAGTCTAACCAGGTATTGTTTATTCTGAAATGACAATCTAAATTCCCTTATCAATAGAGTTTTTCGTACAGATAAGAATTCAAAAGTCCGTAGAAAAGCATAGCAAAATCAGAAGCAATTATTAAACATGGTGGGGATTATAAGTAATAAGTTGTCTTAAATGTATCATACATTATAGTCAATTGGTTTAAGAACCCAATCAACAATTTTTACCGTAATATAATACGTTTCTGCAAGAGTTGAGGGAACAATAATAGCTAATATTGGTTCGAGGTAAATAACATTAGGATTATTGATATTTGATACCAATACGTCAGTTACTAGTTTAAATACCCAATAATTTTGAATAATCAAAAGTGCATAGAAAAATATTGTTGTAAGTATCCTAAGAGCAATCTGTACTCTAATATCCAATGTCCTTGCTTTTTCAAGGTTCTCTTTTAAATTACGACTCGCTTTAATTTGCTGACCACGTTCTAACTCATATCGTTCTCCATCTTCTCCGTCTTGCTCTACAATTTCAGCAGTTAAGTCCTCTTCTGATGGAGATGAATTGGGTATAACTGTCGTAGTGGTAGGTGTTGTCCTTGGCGGTGGTGTCATTCTTTTAGATGCAGATTTTTTAATCTAAAGTAAACAGCAGGAACAGAAGCACCAAAAATCGTTGCTAATTTATCAATGTCTTTTGTTAATTCCCAGTATTTTTTTATCAAAGACTCTGGCATTAACAGACTAGCAGCAAATAAATTTGCTTCGATATCTTCTTCTCGATCTTCTTCTGCAATTTGGGCAATTTCTAATCTATAAAAAAATTCTCTTGGTTTATCTTTATGAAGAATTAAATGACCCAATTCGTGGGCAATAGTAAATGATTTTCTTGTAAATGAATCATCAGTATTTACATATATTGTATTTTTCTCTTTATCAAAAGCACCAGAGATTCCTTTATCCTTAAATTTAACATACACAAGATTTATGTTATAATTTTCAAGAATTTTAGCTAAATCAACAGGGAGAGAAATATGTTCATTGTCAGAATAAACACTTGTTAATAATTCTTTTGCAGCAGCTTCAATTTCATTTCTTTTTGTAGCATTTACCATATTCCTTATCCTTTCTTTAATCAAATCTTTATTAGAATAATTTCAAGAGGATTACTTTGGGCGGTAGAAGATTTTACCATATTCTATACTTACTTTACCAGTACATAATGATTATTGAATTAAAAATGTCCTAATGTCAAGACTTTATAAAACTTTCATACTATTTTCATACTTCTCAAAACTATTCTTATTGTAAAAACGATCATTTATTTTTGAACTAAAATTAAAAGAAAACCATTGACATTCTTATAATTATCGTTAGAATAAAAAAGGAATAATGACGTTTTCATTGAATAATCAATCTAATCGGGCATCTAAGACCTTTTCATACCTCAGAGTTTCAACCATCGACCAAGACATCGACAAGAATAAAGCAGACATCCTCAAACTTGCTCATTCATTGGAATTAGGGCATGTGCATTTTGTTGAAGAAAAAGTCTCTGGGAAAATCTCATGGAAAAAAAGAAAGATAAAAGACATTATAGACGCTGCTGCAAAAGGAGACAATATCATTGTTTCTGAACTGTCTCGTTTAGGACGCTCCATGCTTGAGTGCATGGAAATCCTGTCAATTGCAGCTGAGAGAGGAATAAACATCTATGCAGTAAAAGGCAATTGGCGATTGGACAGTAGTATTCAAAGTAAAATCATTGCAATGGCGTTCTCAATGGCATCAGAGATCGAGCGTGATTTAATCTCAAAACGTACCAAAGAGGCTTTACGAGCAAAGAAGCTGTCTGGAGTCAAACTGGGGCGTCCTAAAGGTATTGGGAAGAGCAAACTTGATGCGTACAGACCAGAGATTGAAGCTCTTATGAGCAATGGCTCAACACAGAAGTTCATTGCTCAAAGATATGGCACAACTGAGGCAAATTTCTCTCTTTGGCTGGTAAAACATAAGATTAAAAAGACGAAAGCATTGTAGAGGGACTAGAGGTTTCTTCCCAAATTTTCAAACGTAATTTTTCGATGCTTGCGTCCATATTTCTTTGCGATACGTTCCCCAACAACATTAACTTTTTCAAGCGTTGCCTTCACACGCTCCTTAGCTTCATCGTAATTTATGGCACCTTGCTCAGTGGCAAAACGGATGGCTCTGGCTTCTGCAAGTAATTCGCCTAAACTTTTATCCGTACCACGCATATATAGCTCATAGTATTCTAAATGACACTTTAATTGAAGTCAATTACTATTGAGAATTGTGTTTATATATCTAATTTAATTAAAAACTCTTGCCTAAGCGTATTCTGGAATGTTAGAGTAGGCATGGAAAGTGGTTGTTATAGTGGACTAATCAAGGTTAGTTTCAACATACGTGGAATTTAATCCATCTCCTGCTGAACCATTTGCAGAAGCTTTCAAAAAGTCATAAAAGATACTTGGTCCAACATCATTTGAAGTCCATGTGCCATCTGACTGTGTATCAGCCATGTCAGCTCCTAATCCAGCACGATAATATTTACCAGGCATAGTAATGGTAATGCTTGCGTGTGCTATTGGCAGTTTTGTGGCATAGACAGCAAAGATAAAGTCTCTACTGATTTGCTTTGAAGTTGAAAAGAGCATAAAGTCT
>ERZ1292645.124-Hain-H14-02um-R2-124-length-35835-cov-6_pt1 | contig 35835 bp, 42 predicted proteins | sample MGYA00564401_ERZ1292645 | MGnify/ENA primary metagenome ERZ1292645 (study PRJEB36523, sample SAMEA6512644) | groundwater metagenome | collected 2019-01-09 | study: AquaDiva: Metagenomics assemblies of 32 groundwater samples | reverse complement strand
TATCAGATATCCATATTGAGCCACAAGAGAAGGAAACACTGGTTAGGTTCCGTATCGATGGTATTTTGCATGATGTACTTTCCTTGCCAAAGAAACTTCATGAGCAAATTGCAACAAGGATTAAAGTGCTTTCAAGTCTCCGAACGGATGAACACTTGGCTCCACAGGATGGTAAAATGCGGGTTGATCTTGAGGAAGAAGCGCTTGATATCCGTGTATCCATCTTGCCGCTCGTCTATGGTGAAAAGATCGTCATGCGACTCCTTTCTTCGCGTTTCCGGCAGTTCTCATTTCTGGATCTGGGGATGAGTGAAGCAGATCTGGAACGACTCACTCGAGGGTTTAGTAAGTCATTTGGGATGGTGCTTTCAACTGGTCCTACAGGATCGGGTAAAACGACTTCTATTTATTCTATCCTAAAGATTATCAATACCCGTGAGAAAAACATCACCACCATTGAAGATCCAGTAGAATATCGAATCCGAGGAGTGAACCAAATCCAGACCAATGTAAAAAGTAATCTGACCTTTGCCAGTGGACTTCGGTCTATTCTCCGTCAGGATCCAAACGTCATTTTTGTGGGAGAAATTCGTGATTCTGAGACTGCGGGTATTGCGGTCAACGCTGCTCTTACTGGACACTTGGTTCTCTCAACACTTCATACCAATGATGCGGCAACTGCTCTGCCACGACTTACCGATATGAATATTGAGCCATTTTTGGTCGCTTCAACCGTCAATGTGATTGTTGCACAACGACTTGTCCGCAAGATTTGTGAGATGTGTAAGGTCTCCTACAATGTGGATCGAGCGCATCTTTTGCAGAGTTTCCCAGAAAAAAGTGTCCAAGAACATTTTGGTTCCAAAGAACAAGTACGAGTCTACCAAGGGCGGGGTTGTGATGTCTGTCACAGTACAGGGTATGCAGGCAGACTTGGTGTTTTTGAAGTGCTTGAAGTGAGCAACGTGGTCAGAAAACTCATTAACGAAAAGAAGGACGCGGATGCCATAGTTACCCAAGCAAAAGCTGAGGGAATGACCACTATGCTTGATGACGGCTTGATCAAAGTTATCAAAGGACTTACGACTATTGAAGAAGTACTACGAGTTACAAAGGTGGAGGCAGTATAAATTCCGATTGTCATCCTCGCGTATGCGGGGATCCAGATATACAAGAATGGAAAGCTAGATTCCTGCTTTCGCAGGAATGACAAATTATATGAGTAAAATATGAAAATCCAACACATTTCTCTCTCAACCAGTGACAAAATTGCCTTGATTAGTAATATGCAGACTATGCTTGCTTCAGGTATTCCTATTTTAGAAACCATAGATTCACTTCTTGAAGATGCTAAAGGTGGACAGAAAAAACTGCTTACAAGCTTGCGTGATGATCTAGGACAGGGGCAGCATATGTACTATACATTCTCCCGTTTCCCAAATATCTTTGATAAAGTAACCGTCAATATCATCAAGGCAGCAGAAGAGGCAGGAACACTTGATGAAGCGCTTAAAGAAATTAAGGAAAATACCAAAAAAGAAGTTGAGTTTAATAATCGGATTAAATCAGCTCTCATTTATCCGATGTTTATCGTGGTTGTCTTTTTGGCAGTACTTTTGTTAATTCTGGTTGTTGTGGTGCCCAAGATCGCGACAGTTTTTAGTCGTCTCCATGTCTCCTTGCCCCTTCCAACCCAAATCTTAATATTCCTATCTGATCTTGTGCTCCAGCAAACAATACCGCTGCTCTTCGGTTTAACCGTTTTTATTGGTGTGATGATTTTTCTTTACAAAAGAAGTAAGAAAACGCTTATCAATCTGTTGACCAGTTTACCATTGATCTCTACACTTGCCAGACAAATCGATTTAACAAGGTTTAGTAGAAGCCTTTATTTGCTTCTTAACGCCGGACTTCCCATTACGACAGCGCTCGAATTTACCCAAGAGATTGTGGTAAAAAAAGAGATCTATAAAGCTGTTAAGCATGCAAAAGAGGAAGTATTTGCTGGGAAAAGACTTTCTCAAGGACTGAAAGATTATAAAAATCTCATCCCGGGAATTATGATCAAGATGATTGAATCAGGGGAGCGGAGTGGTACGCTTGATAAATCGCTTCAGGAAGTATCAGATTATCTTGATGGACAAGTATCAAACACCCTTAGAACACTCACTGCTCTCATGGAACCGTTATTACTTGTCCTGATTGGTGTAATGGTTGGTGGAATGATGCTTGCTATTATTGCTCCTATTTATGGACTCATTGGGCAAGTCGGTCCACAGTAATCCTATGACATCTTACACACGGCAATTAGCAAAGGGTTTTTCTCTCGTTGAGATGCTTATTCTCCTGGGGATTTTTAGTTTTTTTATTGGTTTAATCGCTATCAACCTTTCACAAGCACAACAAACAGCATCATTATCCGCAGCTATGAACACGTTAACCAGTGATCTCCGTGCACAACAGCTTAAAGCAATGGTAGGAGATACTTCAGGTGATAGTCAGGTAGATAATTATGGTATTTTTCTCAGTACTCATTCATATACTCTTTTTCGTGGGACGTATAGTGCCGGTAATGCACAGAATATCGTTATTGATTTGCCTGAAAACACCCAAATTGTCGCTACCACCTTTCCCGGGGCACAAGCAATTTTCCTCAAAGGAAGTGGTGAAAACAGTGCACAGGCGACAAATACTATTACATTACAAGATGCTAATGATTTGACACAGAAAACGATCACGATTAACAGATATGGGGTGGTGGAGTAACATAAACCATTATGAATAGATATAATTCTGGACAATCACTCGTTGAATTGCTTCTTGTGATCGCTCTTGCTGCGATTCTTTTGCCTGCGTTATTTTTTGGCTTTATCAGTACACGCGATGGTAAAGCGCAACAAAAGCAACGTACACAAGCCACAACTCAAGTAAAAGAAATTGAAAGTTCACTCAAAAGTATTGAGTCCACCGATTGGGCAATCTTTGCTGCGTATTCTCCCGGGACGTACTATCCTGTCATTTCCGGTTCACGATGGACGTTTGCTACCGGGTCGGCTACGCTGAATGGCATCACTCGACAAGTAGCGATAAGCGACGTTTATCGAGACAGTTCAGGAGCCATAGTCCAATCAGGAGGAACACTAGATCCTTCGACAAAGCGAGCTGTGATTACTGTCTCTTGGAGTGAACCTTACGCATCGTCGACTACTGAAACACTTTACTTTAGTCGGACAAGCAATCTTACCCAGGATCAGACGACGCAATCTGAATTTGATGCTGGAAGTCTTAACCAAACCCAAACCACCAACACTGCTGGAGGGGAGGTCATCCTGGGGCAGGGACATGCTGACTGGTGTAAGCCTTCTGATGCTATCAGAGATACCTTAACACTGTCCAAGCCAGGTAATGCTATTATTGCTTCAGCGGGACAGACAATTGGAGCAACGAATAATGCGTATATAGGTACGGGTGATGGAACAAGTGGGATGAGTTTTGCTCATGTCTCTGTCTCAAGTCCACAAGGAGTGGATGAAACACCTAATCCTACGCTTGCCGGGAGCTATGCTAGTTCAGATAGTACCAATGCCGTCTTTAGTGATGGGACGTATGCCTATCTGGCTACCAATGGGTCAAGCAATCAAGTAAAAGTCATTAGACTGTCTGACTATTCACTCGTTAAAACGATAAGTTTGGCCAGTAACACCAATGCAAATGGTATCTATGTAGCAAATAATGTCCTTTATGTTACGAGTAGTAATAAAGTCTACATCTATAACATTCAGGATATTATGAACCCTATCCAGCTTCCGACTACGACACTCTTTTTTGGAGCGGGTACGGCCAAACAGATTGTGATCAAAGATAGCAAGGCCTATGTAACTATCTCAGGATCACTGTTTGGTCTGGAAGTGTTCTCGATAGGTATTGGTGGGGTGCTTTCTCATTGGTCGATGGGACAATTTAACTTCTTCCAGGAGCCCCGTGGCTTAGCCGTTAATGATTCTGGCAGTCGCACGTATGTTGCTTTTAGTAGTAATTGGGTATTCTCAGGTGGATTCTATATCTTAGATACATCCAAACGCTGGTTTAGTCCCTGGGTGAAGGGTCAGAACGGGACGTATAATACGAATGGTATGGATCCCCGGGGGATGGCGCTTGCCACTGACAACAAGGCAATTATCGTGGGAGTGAATGGTACCGAGCAGTATCACGTAGTAGATATCGAGGATGATTCACCAACCTATTGTGGTGGACTCGCGTTGACCAATGGAGCTACAGGTGTGAGTACCATTGAAGAGCCAGAAGGAGATGTTTTTGCCTATGTTATTACGGGGGATACCAGTGATCAGTTCCAAATTATCGAAGGAGGATCGGGAGGACGGTATACGACCACCGGTATCTTTGAATCATCTCCTGTTACGGTTGCAAGTGGTGCAGCGTTTAATCGCTTTGTTGCAACAGTTAACCAGCCATCACAGACAAGTATTCAGCTGCAAGTAGCTATTGCACCAGCTATCAGTGGTAGTTGTACCAATGCAGTCTATACGTATCTGGGACCAGATACGACGGGGAGTAGTTATTTTACTCCTCAATCTGCTTCGATATCTGGTCAAATACCTTTTGGAACCTACACACCAAGCTATCAAAATCCTGGTAATTGTTTTAAATACAAAACCTGGTTCTCAACCAATGATACCAATCAAACTCCTACACTGTATGACGTAACGGTGAATTATTCACCATAACGTGTTACAATCTTTTGTAGAAAATGAGGCAAGTGAATAATTTTGGTGACTATAGACTATATCCTCTTACTGAAGCATTAGCTCGGAGATACGCGGAAGATATCTGTGCATCTCAGGACCAGATTCCACTGGTTGAAAAACACACGTTGGATCAACTCCTTGCAGTATCAAATGATAAGCGAGTCTTTCATAAAAAATGGGATCATAGCTTGATTGCTCTCACGACAACTGGTGCATATGCCGGTATTATTATTGGCTATGAAAGAGAAAAAGAAAACAATGAGCGATATCCTTATAATTCTATTTATGTAGGAAGCTTTGCTGTTGCGCAAAAACATCAGAAGAAAGGTCTTGGGAAAGCATTACTACAAGCCTGGCTTGGTTATAACAAGCAAAAAGGATTTTTGGCACTTGATGGCAAACTAAGATTTTCTCTCCAAACGAATTCTGCTGCATGGAATAAGCATATACAAGCACTTTATGAATCATTTGGTTTTAAAAAGATTGCGACAAAAACGTATGATAACCGGGTAGATAATGTATATTTTTTATAATTGTCCCTTTTCCTTTTTGAATTTTGCTCTTTAATCTCTGACATATATTGACATATTGTTAGAGAATGGATAAACTTAGCTAAGTTAGCTAATATATACCTATGCAAGTAATGAATATTCATCAAGCAAAAACGAACCTTTCGCAACTGATTGAAAAGGCAGTTGCTGGAGAAGAAGTTATTATCGCCAAAGCCGGGAAGCCAGTGGCGAAAATTGTGGCACACACACAGCAACTTGAGCCACGAAAGCCAGGGTTATGGAAAGGAAAGATTGTCGTTCCTGATAACTTTGATGATGAAGATGAAGAGATAAATAAAATGTTCTATGGAGAATAAATCCTTCCTGATCGACACCCACATCTTTATTTGGTGGATGGAAAATAGTAAAAATTTATCCTCAGAAATAAAACAACTGCTGCAAGATCCTCAACAAAAAGTTTTTTTAAGCGTTGTAAGTATTTGGGAGATGCTGATTAAACAAAGTAAAAATCAGTTAAGATTACCCAAAGATATGGAAGAAGGAGTAATAGAAAGTGGATATACTATTCTTCCTATAGCCTTTCCTCACGCAATAGGATTAAAAGACTTGCCACTTTTACATACAGATCCTTTTGATCGGATGCTCATCGCTCAGGCAAAAGTTGAAGGTCTCACATTGATTACAGCTGATAAAAAAATCTGGCAGTATGATCTCTCTCTTCTCAAAATGTAATCTGAAATGAAGAATTTATCCGATACTATGATCATAACCTTTATCAGACACTCTAAATCCCTTGTTAATCCTGCTATTCCAATAACAACGTGGGGGTTATCCGAAGAAGGTGTTATGCTTGCCAAGAAGTTGCAATCGCTAGAGCAAATCAAGTCATTGGATGTTATTTATGCGAGTTTACAACCAAAAGCTCTTGAGACAGCGATCCTGGCAACAAAAAATATGGGTATTCCAATAAAAACAGACAATAGACTTACAGAAACAACTTCTTTTACTAATAGGTTCGTTAATCTCTCACAGCTTCAGGAAAATACCAAGAAATACTTTGCCAGTAAGCATGTCAGTATCAACCAGGGAGAAACCGCTGAAGAGGCGTTTACTCGTTTCAATGAAGCGTTACATGAGATTGTTGCTACTGACAAAGAAAGAAGTAATATTGGCATCGTCTCTCATGGAAATATCTTGGCTGATTTTGCTGCACGATATCTCTCGATTGATTCCTATGAATTAGTAGAAAAAATACGGCAGCCAGATGTTGCTGTTTTTGATTGGCGAAAGAAAGAGTTCATTCATAATTTTGGTGAGTTTACTCATAAAGATTGAAATAGAAGTATGTTCTTGAGTATAGTAGAAGTATGCCCAGCAAAATCCTCATTGTCGGAGACGACGAAAACATAGTGAGACATCCAAAGAATGAAGACCCTTCGTCCAAAGAATCATCTTGGCAAGACAAACTAAAACAGCGTCCGTATCTTGTTGTCATCCCAGCAATACTTATCGTCTTGTCAGTTGCTGGTCTCTCAGTTTCCAAAACAGAACGAGAGCTCCCAACAGATACGGGAACGACACAACCCACTGGAACCATGCAGGCTGCAACCATCCCTTCGCCAACAGGAACTACTGAAGAAGAAAAAAGTGTGAATCCATTTTCATGGCTTTTCCGAGAAGAAGAAGATAAACAAAAAGGCCCTGGTAGTCCACAGCCACAATTTACCCAGATAGTGCCTGGTTCTGTGCCAAATACGTTCTCGGTTACGACAGAACAAACCTTCGCAGGAGGTAACACCTCTTCGGGAACGTCAATACAAACGAGTACCAATGGTTCTTCTGATTCTTTGAGTAGTACAGGAAATACTTCCACACAGACACAAGACACAACAACAGACAATGTATTGCCGATTGTATTTCAATCTGGAGGACAAACATACGTTTACGAACCTCCCGCTACGCCACCAGTAGAGCTTGTCTGGTCGCGATATGAAAACCAGCAGGATAACTATTCCCTTGATTATCCGTCAAATTGGCAAATTGTTCGAACAGAGTTTAACAATCATGAAGCACTGTTTGTTTATGCTCCGGGAGCAGATCCAGAGGATCCAGCTGTCCAATACATTAGTTTTGGCTGGGCAGCATATTATTATCCGCCTGATGCCAATTATACTGTTCCTGTCTCCATCAATCGGGTTTCGGGGACGATTTATACCAATGGCGCACTTGGGAGTAGTTATATCGCGGCTGCTTTTACCTACAACAATGGCTATTTTGCTTTGGTAAACAATGTGAGCGACGAAACCTTTGTCTATATTTTTGATCATATGTTGGGATCATTGGAGTTTGGAGACTAGTATGAAAGTAAAAAGCTATTTATTTACCAGTAGGGGATCAACCATGATTGAATTACTTCTCTACATGGGTATTTTTTCGTTACTTCTGGTGATGCTGACCGGAATTTTTGTGACTTCGCTTGAGACACAGATTTCGACACAGGCAGCAAGCAGCGTTGACCATGATGGGCGGTATATTTTGTCTCGTTTGACCTATGATATGCAACGTTCTTCAGCTATTGCTCAGCCTTCATCTCCAAGTGCGCAGACGACATCGTCCTTACGTCTGACTATTAACGGTAGTCCACATACCTATAGTGTCACTAACGATACAATGCAAGTCGTTGATGCAACAGGAACGATAGCGCTTCATAGTGGTGCGACAACTATTTCTGATCTTACTTTTCAGCGAATTGGATCAAATAATACTCATGATACGGTACAAGTACGATTTACCGTGACAGGAACTGAGCAAAATACACCTGAGACGAGATCGTTTCAGATTACTCTAGGAAAGTAGGAGAGTTGAGAAATAGGTGACAAAAGATAATAATAGAGTAATGAAGCACATCAGCGTGCAAAGAGGACAAGCGCTTGTTACGTTACTTTTTTTTGTTGTTATTGCGATGACGATTATTTCTGCTGGCGTGACTATGATGATTGTTAACTCAGTCAGTGGTATGAAATATCAAGAGGGTACGGTTGCCTATGGAGTTGCTCGAAGCGGTGTCGAAAATGCGATACTTAGACTCTTACGAGATCCTTCGTATACTGGAGAGACGATGACAGTTGGGGAGGGGCAAGCAGTTGTGCAAGTAAGCGGAAACGGCTATCCTTATACGATAACCTCTCGTGGCACGGTGGGCGATTATACCAAAAGGATACAGGTGACGGCACAATATGATACCGATGGAGCATTACAGATAGTTTCAGAACAGGAAATTTTTTAACTATGACAGCCAAAAACCAATATATTCTCTATTTGCTTGCTGATAAATTTCAGTTATACGTCCCTTCTCATCCATCGCTTCTTGCATTACCTTTTGAGCCAAAAGTAGTTCGTGATTTGGATATTCTTGATAAAAAGCTTTTTGAAGAACTTTTGGCAGCATTTATCACCACCAATGTCATACCTCCGGGGGATATTATTATCGTCATAGGTGATAAAGCTTCGTTTATTAAAGATTTTACCCAAATCCCATCAGTCAATCAAGTAAGTGTTGCCGCTATTCCTGTTGATCTTGCAGGGCAAGCAAAAGAATTTATTGAACATGTTCCTTTTGATAATGTTGCTGGTACAACCTTTTCCTTACCAAATGGTATTCGTGCTTATGCAACCAACAAAGATCTCTATGATGCACTTGTAAAGGCGTTTGAGAAACATGGATTTTTTGTCAGTGCTGTTTTTCCTGGTATTGTTTTTGGTGCAGCTGTTGACTCAAAGCAATCGCTTGATGCTCAGATGATTACGACTGTTTTTCAGCAAGCAAATGCGGCGCATGAATACAATTTGCTGGGATCACGTCCTGCCCCTGTAGCACAACCTAAAATGATGCCACAAACTGCAGTAATTCAGCCTCAATCTAAGCCAATACCAGATTCACTTGAGATGGAGATACCTCATCCTGATAAAAAACGCCTTGTTATCCTTCTCGGAGTTTTTACTATACTTATTTTAGTGTTGCTGGTGATGATTATTTTAAATGACCCCTTTTGAGGCACATATCCCTTCAGAACAAGGTGCTAGCCTCTAGCCTTGACAGGCACAAATAAAAGTAGTAATCTGTACCTAGAAAGGAGGGGTATGACATTTACACAAATACTTATAAATGACAACTACATGTATGGTCTATTTAATGGTCAAATTTATGTTGCCAAAGTTTCAGGAGATCATTTAGTATCTGAATGGAAAATTTTAGAAGTTAAAGCACCAACTGGTGTAGACGTAGGAGAAATAAATCATAGCTAATATGCTATAATATTTCCAAATACCTAAAGTCGCAAGGCCATGGTAATAAGACCGACCAAGGAATAAAGCTCTCTATGAGAAGCCTTGGTCGGCTGTGGTGGGAAACTATCATACTCATAGGGGGCTTTTTTATGTGGGAATTTATTGAATTTATTATTGGAGCAATTGTTTCTATCGTTTTTCTTTTTTTGATTGTTGTCACCATCATTGGTGTAATTGTTGGTGTTATTCAATTTCTCATCAAGCTATTCACCAAGAAACATTATTCTGACGAAGAGCTAAAACAAATTGCAAAAACAGTGATTGACGGAGCAAAGTTCTACTTAATTTTGGGTTCCGTTATTGTCTTTGCCCTTCTCCTTCTTGCTTTAAAAAATAGTCTCCATTGACATCTTCTTTTAGTTTAGTTATTAAGGTTTAAATCTTCGTATTTCTTTATAAATAATGTGATAGAATACAAAAAGGAGGTAGTATATGTTTCAACCAACAAAACAATCAGCTTCTGTAATTGCAAAATATTTTCTTTGGAAAACGATACAGGATAAGAAGAGCATCACAAATAAAAAACTCCAAAAATTATTGTACTACTCTCAAGCATGGAACCTTGCTTTTAATAATACCCCTTTATTTAAAGAAAAGATTGAGGCATGGATTCATGGACCTGCGATTAGATCAGTATATCGGCAATATAAAAAATTTGGTTTTGGTCCCATTCGCGAATCGGTTTCTGAAAACGACTTCACGACTTTAACGGCAGATAATAAAGACTTATTAGATGAAATTTGGCGAGTATATGGCAAATTTGATGCCTCCTATTTGGAAGAATTAACACATGGTGAAGAACCATGGCAAAAGGCAAGAGAGAATCTTGACGGTGAAGCTTCTTCTACAAACATTATCTCGTTAGAAAACATGCAAATTTATTACAGAAAACTTGGACAGAAGAAAGACAATGGCAAAGAATAAATATCATGTTCCTCAACAAAGACTGCCTAAATCAAAAATACCGCAATCAGCGACCCTTCTTAAGGATCAAAAAGATCCTGAAGATGAATATTTTACGATTTCTTACAGGTATTATTCTGACTCAGAATGCCAAATTACATCTTTAAATCAGAATACAGCAAGGGCATTTTTACAGGATATTAAGACCATTGGTAGAACAAAACGAACACCTTACTATCTCAAACAAGTTGGGATAAATGTTATACCTGTATATGGAATAGGTGCATATAAGTCTTTATTAAAAAACTTACCTGAAGATGTTGATCTTAAAGAACATAAAGTTCAATCAACTTCCAGATTGTTCTATTTTCTTAAACAAAATAAGTTTTGTATTGTAGCAATAAAAATGAACCATATAGAAACAGACAAGCATCGATGATATGAAAAAGAAAAAACAACTCACAGATCAGGATAAAAACTTACTAGGATTCCTCAGACAAGGTGGACGTGAAGGGGCTCGTCAAGATATGATGGGAATGATTATACGAGCTGCGAAGCCTTTGAAGAAGAAACAGAAGTAGCTTCTGCAAGTAACAAATCAAACATTTCTCCTGATCGTTTTCTACGGTTAAAACGCCAAGTGTATTCATCTACATACGCTTGTAAATACTTCTTTGATACATGACGGTAGACTCCTGTTATCCCTCTTTTCATCGTTGACCAAACACCTTCAATGTTTTGAGTATAAATATCTCCTACCACAAATGTCTTCGTGTGATTTACAAAATCATGATTATAGCCAAGTTTTCTTAAACTTTGATAACTAGGATATTGGTCAGTGATAATACGAGCTTTAGGATCAACATTTTGTTGGATCTGGTTAATCAGGGTATACTTACTGGTATCAGGAACATGTTTTACATATGCTCTTCCATCTCTTTCAACCATTCCCATAACGGCTTCTTTATTATCTACGCCACCACCCCATATCCCTTTTCTTATTCTTCGTCCACCAAAATAACTCTCATCAATTTCAACGGTTCCTGATAGTAGGCTTGTGTTGGTTTCTGCCATCAACATTCTGATTTGCTTAAACATCCTCCACGCCGTTTTGTATGTCACTCCTAGCATCCTCTCAAGCTGTTTAGCAGAGGTTCCGCTTCTAGTCTGTGCCATGAGGTACATTGCAAAGAACCACAGATCAAGTGATGTCGTTGATTTCTCAAATATCGTTCCTGCTAAAGGGTATATGTGATTGCCACAGTGGTTACATGCATAGGCCGTTCGACCTGTCACTCTATAAAATCTCTCTTTTCTTTGACACTTAGGACATGTCGTGAGGCCTGGGTACCTGGCCTTTTTGATAGCCTCCAGACATTGGTCAGATGTGCCATAATTCCGCTTGAATGACCCGAGGCTAATTCTTGTCTTCATTAGCCTCATTATAGCATATTATTGCCTTGTTGTGAAGGGATAAGTGCCCCTTTTGATCTATTGACAGAAACATAAAAAAATGTCTAAGATAGATACAGATTATATGACTGCCTACAACAAAACGAAACAAAAAGGTTTTACACTCATCGAGCTTCTTGTCGTTATAGGTATCCTTGCAGTACTCCTTTCAATTACGCTTATCGCTATTAATCCAGCACGACAATTTGCGCAAGCAAATAATACGCAGCGCAGATCAGATGTTAATTCACTCCTTAACGCTATTAATCAATATATGGCTGATAATAATGGTGATTTGCCAACAGGTATAGATGGTATAGTCCGAGACGTATCAAGCTCGGGTGCTAATATCTGTGCAGCACTTGTTCCTGAGTATATCGCTGCTCTTCCTGTTGATCCAAGTGCAACTGATTCTGCTCCTATCGAAGAGGCAGATTGCACCTCTTATGACACTAATTATCAGGTAATACAGACCAGTAATTCAAGAATAACTGTCTCAGCACCAGATGCTGAACTTAGTGAGACAATTACTGTTACTCGATAATTCTCCTGTCTTGCATTAATCTGTCTTTGTTTGTATCCTAAAAGATATGCAGCAAAAAATACTTTTGGTTGAAGATGACGTCTTTCTTAAAGACATCTACTATGAAACACTTACAAACGCTGGGTTTAGTGTAACAAGCGCCGTTAACTTATCTGATGTTTTACAAGCAGTACAATCAAATACTTTTGATCTTGCGTTAATTGATTTCTATTTACCAGGAGCTAATGGTATTGAAATTGTGAGTAAGCTGAAGGCAATAACTCCTCCTCCCGTAAAGCGGATTGTCTTTCTAACCAATGCTTCAGATGAAAAAGACTTACAACAGATGCAATCACAAGGGAATGGCTATCTTCTCAAAAGTGCGCTTTCACCCCAAGAGCTTGTGACGAAGATTAAAGAATACCTCAATATAAGTTAAGAAAAATCACTTTTCTTTTTTTGTGGCGAGCTGTTCTTTGAACCAGTCAACCCATGGGTTAACCGCAGGATTTTGTTCGTAGGCAAGTCCGAGGTAGAGTGTCAGGAAGCTTCCGTATTGCATCACTTCAAGGAAATCATCGTACACAGTCTGTCCACTAGTGACAAATTCATGCACAGGATAGCCATTTTGTCTGACAACGTCCGCTGTAAGTGCCACACGCTGTTTGATCTTTGGTGAATAGTTTGGACTATTTAAGATAATAAAATGGAGTGGTGCATCCTTAGGGAACTGTAGTCCTTCCATAAGATGATGATTAAGATCAGGAATCAAGAAAAAAGAAGAGAAGGCTTTGCTCGTCTCATTAAACTGGTTTCTAAGAATTTGAGCATTTCCAGCTAAGTGTTCTCCAGCAAAAATAATTGGAATTTTATTTTCAAAGATGGTAAAGTCTTTTTGAGCTTGTGCTTTGATATCTGCCAGCTTGTCTTCAAATCGGATAATGGCATTGGTGATTTCATGTTCTTCGATAGCAATAACTCCAACTTTATTCAAAAGCCCAATCAGTCCTAAGATCGTATAGCCATTCCCAAGTCGTGGAACTCCTGCAGGATTGAGCTTGCCATCAAAGATGTATGCTGGGATATTGTGATCCTTTGCAAACTCTGCAAGTTTACTTCCTTTGGTAAGTACGACGATCTTTGCGTTTTTTGCAAGTGCATCCTCTGCACAAGAAAGAACTTCCTCAGTTGTTCCAGAATAACTAGTGAGAACAACAAGTGTATTCTTGCCAACATAGTTGGGGAGGAGATAATCACTGACGAGTTCAATAGGGAAGGAGAGTTCTGGACCAAGGAGTGCTTTGAGTACCAACGCTCCATAGATAGAGGCTCCCATGCCACAGAAAACAACATTATTGATCTCTTCTTCAAATTTAGGAAGATCAAGTGCGTTTACTTCTTCCCACGCTGCTTTACATTGTTTGATAAGTTGCTCTGTTGAGCCGAGGGTATCCTGTGGATCAAGTTTTCTGATGGCTTCGGTATCGTTTATATTTAACATATTTTGATAATAGCATGAATCATGTAACTTTACCAGACAAAATCCTAACAAAATATAGAGTTAAGCATCGGGGATACTTGCTCTAAAAACAATATCTCCTTCTGCTCCGGTAATTTCATATGTCGTTTCAGCAAAAATAATAGTACTTTTTCCTTTGCCTACAGAAAGCTGGTTATCATCACTACGGATATTTGCATCTCCTTCCATTCCCATGAAAATTTCTGCTGACTGGGAAGTCTTTTTGTATGAACTATTCTCTTTAGGTTCAATTTTACTCAGAAGAAATTCTTTACACGGAGAATTATAGAATGTTTCGTTCTCAATTTTCCTTCCAGTAATGATATGTGGTTTCACTCCGGTAAAGGTAACAAGCTTCATGAGTTCATCTACATCCACGTATTTACCGGTGATGCCTCCTCGTGCGACATTATCAGACGTTGTCATAATTTCAATAATGGGTCCTTCGAGATATGCATGAAGTACACCAGCATCTTGGAAGATAGCTTGTCCTGTTTCTAGACGAACAAGATTAAGTAAATATATTGAAAAAATACCACGATCGTAATTGCCATCAGACATCTGCATATACTTCATTGCTTTTGCTGCCCAATAATCCGGTTGCGATTTTGTCAGTTGTCCCGCTTCATATTGGGGTAAAATTCTTTGCGCTAGGGTATGTAAAATGGTATTTGCTTGCTCTTCATTCATGTCGATCATTATGTGTTTATAGAGATTTCTATAATCTTCCCCATCAAAGGAAGAGAGTAAGGGCTGCAACTCTTCTACTTCAGTAAGTATCGTTCGTAGGTCCTCCTTCTGTCGAAAACCATGAAGTAGCCAAAATTCATCCATCGCTACAGCAAATTCGACCTTATGATTTTTGTCTTTATACGTTCGCTTAGAATCAGTAATTGAAATACCTTTTTCTTCCTCCTGCATAAACCCTTCCTCTGCTTGTTGTTTGTTTGGATGGACTTGAATAGAAAGCATCTCTCCTGCATCCAGTAATTTAAAAAGGAATGGTAGGTTTCCAAATTTTTTTGCGACGTGGTTGTTAAGAACATTCCCAGGATTTTTTTGAATGATCTGATCAAGTGGCTGCGTAGTTCCATCAGGCAAGATAACTTGTGCAGGAGCTTTTTTATGGACTCCAAGCCAATATTCTGCATACGGGACGCCTGGTTCTGGTGTAAAGCCAAGTGTGGGCGGTATTAATCGTATTCCACCCCAATCGTACGGGCTCGAAAAGATCTTTCCAAGAATGGGAAAGATACGATGTTTGGTAAAATAATCTAAATGATAATTCATATTAAGCAAAGACGGTCTTTTCGAGTTTATCCACACGTTTTTCTAGTCTAGTTACTGCGACTTTATCTTCTTTAACAGCGTCGACGGTCTCAAAAATAGCCATTTGCATTTTATCCATTTTTTCAATTCTCTCAATGAGTTCATCTCGTAATTGTTTTAGATCCTCTTTTGTAGAAAACTGTTTTAGATCGTCCTTCGTGGCAAAGTTTTTAGCATCTTTTTTTGTGAGAAAGTTTTCTGCGTCATCTTTTGTAAGGAAGCTTTTAGCATCCTCCTTTGTCAGAAATGATTTCGCATCGTCTTTAGTAAGCATTGTTGCTTTGATAGCCCGTATTTCTTCTAATATGCTTTTAAGCATTTTTTGATCCATAGATGTAAATATACTTTATTCTTTTTAGGAAGGTTTCACAAGAGGACGAAATAGATCAAAATCTATAAAAAATAGATTTATTCAGAAGCAGCAATTGACTTAATGAATGTCATTAATTCGTCTCTCTTTTCTTCCATCGTTGCTTTGTCATAACTTTCAACATTAAGACGGAGAAGGGGTTCAGTATTTGAGGTGCGGACGTTGAATCTCCATGTAGGATAATTAATTGACACGCCGTCAAGGATAACAAGTTCACCATCGGTATATTTTTCTTTTAATTTCTCAAGAATTTCTGGAGCATTGGTTACTTTGAAGTTAAATTCACCGGATTCATGGCTGCGTCGTAGCTCTTCAACTACTTCAGAAAGGGTTTTACCTTCTTCTGTCAGTACTTTAAGGACACTAATCATCGTAGCAAGCTGTGATTCTGCATTACCATTTGATTGATAATAGAAATGACCTGAAGACTCACCAGCAAAGACGCCGCCTGTTTCACCAAGCTTTTCTGTGATAAAGGCATGGCCTACTCGGGTAACTTCAAGTTTGCCGCCAAATTCTTCAACTATCTTTTTGGTTCCCATAATATAACGAATGTCGACAAGAATAGTTGACCCGGGCTTTTCTTTGAGCATTTCACGAGCAACAAGTGCCGTGATAAGCGTTGCTGGAATTATCTGGCCTTTCTCATCGACAAAATACAATCGGTCTCCATCACCATCTGGAGCAAGACCGAAATCAGCTTTTTCTTCAAGCACTTTCTTTTGCAGATCTTTCAAATTATCAAAATCAAGTGGATCTGGTTGGTGAACAGGGAAGCTCCCATCCAAGTCAAAGTTCATTTTGATAAGATCTGCTGGTACCTCTTTAAAAAGTGCTTCGATATATTGTGCCCCCATAGCATTCGCAGGATCTGCAACGATCTTAAACTTCTTGATTTCTGGATGATTAAAAACTGTCAAAGCATTCTCCACTTCATCTTCGAGGATACCTGTCTTTTCTGTGATAGTTCCAGGCTCACTTTCTGGAAGTGTTACGCCATCAATTGCCATTTGTTTGATCTCTGGCATTCCAGTAGAACCTCCAATTTTGATAAGTCCATGGGGACTGTTAATGACGAATTTCATGCCATTATATTCTTTTGGATTGTGTGATGCGGTAATCTGGATACCACAGTCATAACCGTAGTGAGATGCTGCGAAATAGAAAGAAGGAGTTGAAAGCTGTCCTGCGTCAATTACCTCAGCACCGGCTTCAACAAGTGTTTTTTTTGCTGCGGCAAAAAGTTGTGGACCGGAAAGACGCATATCGTATGCAAGGACGAGAGTTAATTTATTTTTGCCAATCTTTTTTTGGAAAAATGCATAAATTGCTTTGATGATGGAGACGATATTTTCTTCGTCGAGCTGGTCGGGGTAAATCCCGCGGATGTCGTAGGCTTTAAAAATCTTTGGATCAATGGTTGCCATACACGATATCTTATACCTCAAGCAGCAAAAAGTCAATTGTTGGAATAAGTGGTAAAGCTAGCTTGCCTGTCTTCTGCTTGCTTTCAATAGTAAAAAGTTTATGATACAAATCTTTTAACTGATTAATGGTAAACAATTTGGCTTGTTGTTCAAGTTTTGATTTTTGCCATGGTTGCATTCGTTTGATCTCATCAATGGGGCTTTCTATCGGTGCTGATGACAAAGCGAGTAATAACCGTACTTGTCTAATCAGCATAAAAAAGACCATTTCTCCTTCAGTTGTTTCGATAGTTTGATGCAGGAGCTTGATAAGATTTTTACCATTGCCAGGTCTCAGACTATCAAGTAACTGGAAGAGCGACTGGGGGAGTTTAAATGGCTGAATTCTGGCGATTGTAAATGGTTGAAGCATGGATCGATCAAGCTCTTTGCCTTCCCACAATACAATAGTATTTTCTTTGCCATATTCTTGAATAGTAGTTATAAGTGCTTCGTATTCACTTTTCCTTTTTTGTTTGGTAAGAAGTTGCTCAACAAACAGTGTTTTACTTTCTTCAAAAAGAGCGCCACCACTAAAAATTTGGGCCAAGTCAGTTATGGTTACCTTATCTCCTTCCCACAACAATGCATCAGGGAATTGTTCCTTTTGTTGTAGAAAGAATTTTCGTGATGAGGCAGTATCGTCACCGTGAATAATAGTCAACATAGGCTAGTAATCAAGTCCCATCATCCAGAAGAGTATTTCTGGAGCAACTTGTGATAACGGGAAAGCACGTTTTTTTTCTTCAGCAGTTCTAAACGTTTTAATAGGTAGTTTAAGCGGATTTTCTGTTTTTGCCGCAAGTACGGTCCGCTGTGGGAAAATAGGTCTTCCTTTTACTTTTTGTATATCTCGAATGCTTTCATATTGTTTGGTCGGGCTGTTATCAGCATTAAGGAGACTAAATTTTTGAAAAGGGCCACCAGCTGCTTGTAAAATAAAAGGCATAACAGTTACAATCTGTGGATCATTCCAGACTGTCTCGAAAGCTGTTTTATAATATTCAGCCCGCTTCTCATCAGAGATAACTTCTCCATCCCAACCAGTTTCAGTAATAAAAATAGGAAGCTGTTTATTACTCATTGTACGTATGAGCTCTCTTTCATGGATAAAGCTTCCTGTGCCCATGTTACTTTCTTTTCCGGGGGGTTGGGCAAAAGCTGGATTTGGATAAGAATGACTTGAAAATCCATCGACTTGATTAAAGATTCCAGGAACTGCGTCATGCATATCTTTGAGATAATCATATTGATTCATATATTTGGTACCCTGGTTGGGTGCAGCATTATCCATCCCGCTTCCGATAATAAAGAAATCCTGATCTTTAGACTTAAAGACTGTCGTCGCAAAGCTCAGCAACTCAGCATATTCTTTGGGGTTTGCATTGCCTCCCCATTCATCGCCACGATTTACCTCATTAAAGACAATGACATATTTATTTCGTGTTGGCCAATCAAGCGAGTTGAGAAAGTTCGCAAAGTCGATGATATCTTCTTGTTTTGGTTTGCGCCAAACGCTGGTATTAAAATAATCTCCTTCTGTAGAAAGACGCAGAATCGGGATTAAGTGGAGTTCCTTAGCTTTGTCCATAAATGTTTGCCATTTTTGCAGGTTTTTATCGGGAGCTTGGATTGGAATCAGGACATATCCCCAGTCACCATTGGTACTGTTAACAAGTTGTGCAGCTTGAGGAAGTTCACTATCAAAAAGAATGTGAATACCAAACTTGTTATTTGGAGCACCTAGTGGATTGGTTACTGCTTGAGCTTGTCCTATGAAAAAAGAGAGAAAGAGGGAGTAAACAAATAATGAGAGTATAAACTTCTTCATAAACTCATTATATCGAGGCACAAAGATAATGACAAGGTAAGAAGTTTTAATTAGATTTTTTATGTCTGAGTAATTGCGATAACTTGATTATTTGGCATGCCTTGGGCTTTCAAATATTGAGATGCTGTGTGGACAGTATAGGCAATTTTGTTTAGCTCAGCGAGACTCATATTTTTTAATCCGTTTGTAACATCAATAGTAAGTTTGTCTCTGTCGACCGTTACCTTAATATGTTCCCCAAAGGTAAACGTTGAGTATCGATATATCCGTAGATAAAATCGCTCTGCCACGGCCAAGTGCTTCTTCATCATATCCTTTTATTCGTTCCTGTGTCGCTTCATGATCTCCTTTAAATGAATCAAGTCCTTTTATATTAGCAAATGACCCTGCTACTTGGGCATACAGTGTATCGCTAAATAAGTTATCAGGAAGCTCATCAAATTCATTCTCTGTTAAGGAAGGAGGCAGGTTTAATAATTGTTCGTAAGGAGTTTCCTGTAATGATTCATAAATATCCGCTGAAGTAACTGGGATGGTGATTGTTGGTACTATGGGGAGACCAAAAGTGTTAATTGTTGCTTGGATGAAGAGATTTTCTTCTTCATCTCTGACAATTTTATATGGTTGTCCATTAAATGTTTCTTCATGCATTTCAAGATCTGCTGTCTTAATCATGTCCATAGCTTCATCTATCGTAAAAGCTCTTTGCGATTCTTCAGCATTTTCCGAAATAATATCATCTATGATTGCACCACCTATTTCTCTTGCTAAGGCTCGTGAACCAATTACCCCTGCCATTGCATATCTAATTATTTCTTTTGAGTTTCCCCTTCCCAAAGCATCTTTTATATTAGAGAGTTCTTCTTTATTTGGATACTTAGAGTGTGTGAGAGTATCATGAATTTTTGCAGCAATTTCTGACGTATTTTGATAGTCTATCGTTCCAGTTGCTTCTAGTCCATATAATTCCAGAAATTTAGGATATTTTTTCCTTAGTTCTTCAAAGTACCATTTATCAGATAGCTGTACCATAAAATCTTCCGTATGAGGAGTCAGTTCTCTAATAGCTTCATAATCGGTAAATATTACTTTACCATCTCGTATAAATGCATTGCGACCATCTGTAGAAAAAGAATCCATGGGAAGATTAAAGAAATCTGTTAATGTGGGTAGGGCATTATGTATGGCTGGGGTCAGTTTTTTTCTAGATACTCCTCTTTTATCATCTTCTCTAATTACTATAGCCGCTTCTTGTCGCTGTAACCATTGTTGGTAACTAAGCGTATTCATAATTCGAGCAAAGTCTGCATCGCCCGTATTAAGTGAGGAAAGAAGCCATAATTTATATGCTTTAGAGTCTACCATATCGGCTGCTGGATTTTCAATTCCCCCTCCTATATCATAACCTCCTCCTGCTCGAGCAAACGGCATATCTAAACCAAATCCAATTTGTCCAGCTTCTCTTTCATATTTTACTAATCCTGTTCCTTGTATGCTATAGCCTTCACCTGTTAAATATGAACGGGAAGCACTTGAATCTAATGCGGCCTTAGCTACTTTTGTTTTCCCTCCTACGCTTAAATGAGGGACGCCTTCCGTTTCCCCCTGTAGGCCAAGATTTTCCATCATTCTAATAAGTGGCATTCTTTCCCCGTTTACTTCAATGCCAAATCCTTTTAATTGGTTCTCTTCAAACGGGATGCCGACCATAGAAGCAATTTTGTGATCAAGCTTCGCAGGCGAAATCAAACGGGCAATTTTTAAATTACTGTCTAGTGCACCTTCTTTACGTTCTGGGTGCTGTCTTACTACTTGTTCTGGAGGGAAAAATCCATGCTCACTCATTTATTTTATTGTAAGGTTTATAATTGGGGAAGTCAATTTAGAAATTACTGTGTCCCCTCATCCCATGAAGAGAGATATGATTGTTGTTCTTTGGTTAACTTGTCGATACTAATGCCCATAGCTTGGAGTTTGATCTTTGCTACTTCCTGATCAAGTTTCTTTGGTAAGACATGTACTTTATTTTCCAGTTTTCCTCTGTTTTTGACAAAGAATTCAGCTGCAAGTGCTTGGTTAGCAAAAGACATATCCATAACTTCTGCAGGATGTCCTTCAGCGGCTGCAAGATTAACCAGACGTCCTTCACCAAGTACATGAATTTTTCTCCCATCTGCCAAAGTATATTCATCAAGGAATGGACGAATGGTTCGTTTTGCTTTCTTTACTTTCTCAAGTCCTGCCATATCAATTTCTACATCAAAATGTCCTGAATTTGCGATAATCGCTCCATCTTTCATCGCAAGCATGGTGTCAAGTGAAATAACATGTTTGTCACCTGTTGCTGAAACGAAGATATCACCAATCTTTGCCGCTTGTTTCATGGTCATAACTCGGAAGCCATCCATAGCTGCTTCAAGTGCCCGGACGTAATCAACTTCAGTGATAACGACATTGGCTCCCATTCCTTTCGCGCGCATAGCGATACCTCGAGAACACCAACCATATCCACCAACAACAAATGTCTTTCCAGCGATTAGGATATTGGTTGCGCGAAGAATGCCATCAATCGTCGATTGACCAGTACCGTAGCGATTATCAAAAAGATGTTTGGTGTCAGAATCATTAACGGCAATAACAGGAAGCTTGAGTGCCCCTTCTTTTTCCATTGCTTGCAGTCTGATGACACCCGTTGTTGTTTCTTCAGACGAACCAATGAGATCTTTCAATTGTTCTTTACGTGCTGTATGTAATGCATAAATCAAATCACCACCATCATCCATGGTGATCTGTGGTTTGTAGTCAAGGACGGTATTGAGATGCTTAAAGTACGTTTTGTTATCTTCACCTTTAATAGCATATGTTGGGATTTCATAGTCTTTGACAAGTGAAGCTGCAACACTATCTTGAGTCGAGAGGGGATTTGATGCATTTGCAACGACTTTTGCTCCACCTGCTTTGAGCGTAATAAGTAAGTTTGCTGTTTCACTGGTTACATGGAGACATGCTGCGATGGTAATTCCTTTGAAGGGTTTTTCTTTGCTAAATCTTTCCCGGATTGTTGCGAGAACTTGCATTTGTTTACCAGCCCATTCTATCTTGAGCTTTCCTTCTCCTGCAAGCTTGATATCTTTAACGTCGTAGGTAAATTTATTTGCCATAGTTATAAAGTAAGAAACTCATTATACGTCTCTTTATACCTCTTTGTAAACTGGCTTTTTGTATAGCTATATTCCTGGGTTCCGTACTCTTCGACAGCGTAGACTGCGGCAATTGCTCCCATTTGTCCGCATACTTGCAGACCAAACCCTCGGGAAAGTCCTGCGAGGAATCCTCCTCGCCAAGCATCGCCTGCACCAGAGGGATCGACAATTTTTTTTGCCTTTGCAGGATTGATGGTAATGTGTTTCCCCTGATCGGTAATGACAGCTCCTTTTTCTCCAAGTGTCGTGATAATAATTTTTTCTTTAGTTAACGTCTTAAAATCCTTCACACGGTCGCTGATGAGTTTAATTTCATAATCGTTGCCGATAATATAGGTAGCATGAGTAACACCAAGGGTAAGATCTTCATCACTGACTTGTGTCAAGATAAAACCTGGATCAAACATATAAGGAATGTCTTGTTTGATACATTGTTTGATAAGGGAGAGTGAGCCTTTTGCGCTTTGTGGTCCAATCAAAACAAGATCATTACTTGTTGCAACCGTTTTAATCTTTAATTCGTAATTATGATCCGTTGCTCCATTAAAGAATCCCCAAATTTGATTATCTTTTTTGTCGGTCATAGCAAACCCCGTTGAAGTGTAGGTGTCCTTATAAATCTGGATATATTTTGTTTCGATACCGATCTTCTCAAAGTCTTTCTGATATTCTTCAAAGTCTTTTCCTGCACAAGAAAAAAGTGTATGTTTCGTCTGGAGAAGCGCTAGGGCGTATGAGGCATTGCCAGCGGTTCCACCACGACGTTTGGCAAATTTGTTAACAATGAAAGAGAGATTAATATTGTGAATCTGATCGGGGAGGATATGGTCAGAAAATGATCCCGGGAAATCCATGATGTAGTCATATGCGAGAGAGCCTGTGATTATAAGCATAACACGATAATTATAAAAGAATCGAGAAAAGAACGCAAGGATTTGCATGAAGATAGGAAAAAAAGTAAAATGAGATAATGCCCATTCTGCTCTACAACATGCTTTGGATGGCATGGAATCTTTTCCTCGCCTGTTTGCCTCTACTCTTTATTTGGTTATACTTGCGAGTTCAGGGGAAGTTTTGGAAAGCTTTTCTAGGAGTGCTTTGGTTACTTTTCTTGCCAAATAGTATCTATGTTATTACCGACCTGTTGCATCCATTTCGGCAACTTCGAGGGCTCATTCCTGTTGAGCAAGGACTTCTTCTTTTACAATATGTTATTTTTGAAACGCTTGGGTTGCTCTACTTTCTTTTGTCACTTTATCCGTTTGAGAAAACAGTACGAAGAATGAAGCAATGTAAGCGTCATACGACCAGTATTATTGTATCTCTCAATATGCTGTTGGGCTTTGCTATGGCATTGGGGAGAGTAGAAAGGAGCAATTCGTGGGATGTCTTCTTTGCTCCTTGGAAATTAGTAGATGAGGTAGTAAGTCTTTTGACAACCCCTATTTCTCTTGCTTTGGCAATCTTACTTGGCCTTTTTGCTAATTTCTTTTATTTTCTTCTGCGAGAACCTATGTCCAAGCTCTATGTAAAAAATAGCATGTTACATAAGATAGTTATTGTCGTTTCTCTTTCGCTTGTATTGTATGGGTTATTTTTTATTAGCTTCTTCTTTCTTTTTGGACGTCCTCCCTTGACAGTACGCTATTGAGTGGGTAGTATGTGAGATAGTTATGCAACAAAAAGTCCATACCAAAAACGCTCCTCAGGCACTGGGTCCATACTCACAGGCAATCATTAGTGGCGATCTTATTTTTTGTTCTGGCCAAATTGGTATCAGTCCCGCTAATGGAGAGTTAGTGGAAGGGGGTCTTGTGATGCAAACACATCAAGTGATCAAAAATCTTTCCGCAGTACTTGAAGAAGCGGGTAGCTCACTGAAGCATGTGGTAAAAACAACCTGTTATCTCACGAATATTTCAGATTTCCCTCAGTTTAATGAGGTGTACGCTGAATACTTTGGTGAAAGTAAACCAGCTCGTGCAACTGTCGGAGTGGCAGAGTTACCAAAAGGAGCAGTTGTTGAAATTGAAGTTGTTGCAAGAACTGCTTGATAAATTGACAAATAAGAAGAGAATAGATAAGATTTAAAGAGAGGTCTGCTGCCCATGCAAACAAGAAAACGTGCTAAGCCAGTTAAATTTGGTATCAAAAAAGAAGAAGCTCCCGTTGAAAAAGAAGCAAACGTGGTAGCAGGTGAGCCACAGGAAAGAGATACCAAAGTCGTTTCCCATCAGGAAGTTATTCGTGTACCTCGTTCTTCTGAAGAACATAGTCATGAGCAGCCTATTATTATCTCGCAAAACGTGCAAATTACCGAAGAAGAAGTTGAGAGAGATACTGAAGAAGATATCTCCGTATCTTCAGTAGATGTAAGAGAATCAGCATCTGATGAGTCAGAAGAAGGCTTTTCTCAGGATGGATTTGAGACGCTTGAGGATATCCACGAACAAGATCTAGAAGAACAAAAAGCTGCGATCAACGAAGAAGAAGAAGTACCTCCACATAAGAAGCTTTTCCACAAAGAAGAACGGATTGAACAGGAAAGAATTGAGGAAGAACCAGAAGAAGAAGAAATTCAGCCAGAGGTTTATCATCACAAAGAAAAACAAATAGTTGAGGAAGAGCCAGAGAGTGAGGAAGATGCTCTACCTGCTCGTTCTTCTTCTGCCTTTGTCACAAAGGAAAGTTCTTTTGGTAAAGGGTTTAAGACGCCAACCAATAGAGAAACTCCTCGTGAAGAAGGATTTGAAGAAGAAGCAGCTTCATCAGAACCACGATCTAGTTTTAGTTTTGGAGACGGTGATTATGAGGAAGAGAAAAAAACTAATCCTATCCTCTTCTTTATAACGGTCGTATTTGTCACATTCTTTTTGGGATTACTTTTCATTGGTGGTGTATCCTATCTAGCAGGGGATAAGTCATTTGGCGGTATTAGTTTGCCATCGTTCTTTGCTGGCTCAGAACCAACACCTACGCCAACTGAAGAGCCTACACCAACACCAACACCTGAAGAGGAGGTTGACTTGACAGCATATACTATCGATATTGAGAATGGTAGTGGCATCACTGGGGAGGCCGCAAACCTGAAGTCAGCACTCACAACGGCAGGATTTACGATTGGTTCTGTGGGTAACGCGGATAGTAGTGATTATGTCCAGACACAGATTACGGTCAAAGATACCGTCTCCAAAGGATATATTGAAGCATTAGAAAAAGAACTCCAAAAAACGTACGCTGTTGAGACAGTCTCAGAAGATTCTGCGCAAGCAACAGATGTGGTGATCATCATCGGGAGCGAGATGGCGAATTAGTTATGAATGCGGAAGCAGGAGGTTCCCCAGAAAGAGAGATGTACCCAGAGGTTGCTCGAATTATTGCGTGGGGAGAAACAGCTATAGAAGGTGGTTTTACTGGAAAGCTAGCAGAATTTGTCTCTGTAAGGGCAAAAACTCCTTCCGTGGAACCAAAAGATTCACCAGATAGAGGACTCTTTGATCCAGAAGCGGGGGTTATTCTTGACGAAAATGGTGAGAAATTTTCAGAACCAGAAAAAGAGATTTTACTACGTTGGATCACTGCGGCGCTCGGAGAAAGTCCTTCGGTTAGTTCGATTAGCTCCACCTATGCTTTAGATGATACAACGGTAGAAATTTTTGAAAAAAGATTTGGTAATGAGGAAACCGCTTGGTATCTTTCTCGTTGGAAAAATGAGGGAGAGGAACCGTCATATGTCCTCTGGTCAGGAGAAATGTACGATATGCTTGAAGAGCAAGGGTATACAGCACTGCCTTAAGCCAAGAAAGAAGGTTTAATTTACTGTCGGAGATGGGTTAACTAGATATTCTTTACCTGGTTCCATAGGAAGAACTCGAGCTGTCCATAAACCACTTGGTTCTCTCCCTACATAAGCGGCATGGACATCCAGCTTTCGAAACCAATGTTTTATTTTTTCTGCTGCTCGGACTGTTGTTTTTCTATGATTATCATCTTCGACAGGATATCCTAAACATTCTTCATGTCCAGCTACTAGGACTCCTTTAGTTTTATGTCCCTGGGTAGAGATATTTAGCCCTTGAACGATTCTCTCAAATACCTCTGTTGAAGTTATATCAGGATCTGCCAAAAATCCAACCATTCCAGGATGTGTTAGTGTATCTGGATGTTCTGCTCCGGTAAGTCGTGTACCCAGTTCTGCGAGCGGCTTTTGAATACGTCCGTCCATACACCCAACAACAGTAAAAAATGTTTCACCTTCTCCCATAGTAAAAGTGTATTATAATAGTTTACTTAAAATTGTCAAAATTTTCCGTCAACCAAAATGAAGGAGGTGTGGCAGATACTAGGGAATTGTTAGAATATACAACCATTGATATTTATTCTGCTCCTTAATATCATCCAAAGACACGCCAAGAAGCTCTGGGGAAACCAGATCAAGAATGTCTGCTGCGAGTCCATAATTGAGACGGGTTGGGACAAAACCAAAACTACGATAGAGTTCATCAGCTTCCACAAGGGACTTAAAGTATGTTTCGTTTACATCTATCCCTGCTATTTTCCCTGATACCATTTGTGAAAGCGTGGGGCCTTCCGGTGCCAAAAGAGGCGTATCCATAAGGAGCATATCTCCTGCTTTCATTGTTGTACGTACCCCTGCCAAAAACTGCTCTTTGCCTGCCCGTTCATAATAATGGAGCAATCCCAAAGCGATATCCACTGTTGGCTTTGCTGGATTTATGTACCTCCTTTTGACATCTTTGATAGAGCTTTTATCAAGTGCGTTGGCAGCTTCAATATAGAGGTTTGGACTTGTGCCTGTGATGACTCCTGTTGCTGCAAGTTCTGCAAAAACATCTTTTTTATGCCTAGCACGTTCTGGCAGTTCACACTCAACATAGATCGTTCCTGGATCTTTTTGCGTCCTGCTGTGTCCTTGGAGAGAAGATCCAGAGGCATATTCAACAACTTGCTTAGTATTGGCTACGTCTAGAACATGGCTTACCAATTTGAAACGGATTTCTTGTATCGGAGCACCTTTTTGAACATTACCTTCTTCTGCTCCTTTTATTGGTAAAAGTCTTCGAGAAACTACATGAAATTCCCTAGCCAAAGGATCAATAGCTCCCATAAAGTAGGATACGACGCTTGCCGAACCAGAGCTTAAGGTATTGGGTTCTATAGCTCTATGGGAGTGTCTTCTTTCTGGAGTGGTCATAAACAATGTTATGAAGATTTTTTTGCAGTAGTATGAATCGTTACATAAGCAATCACTGCACTCAGTAGTGCTAGTATGGCATTGATCCCCATTGCCCAGCGGAAGCTATAAAGGAATGCATCTTCCACACTCTCTTGTGCAATAGTCTTTTCGTCAACTGAAAGATTATCTGGTATTGCAACTGCCCCAAGCATATTCTTTTGTATCAGTATCTCCTGTTGTTGTGATGACGTTAAGGTCGAATTAACAAGAGAAGTCTGAAGGTGTGCAGAAAAAAGAAAGATAACAATTGTTCCGAGCAGGGCAACCGCGAGGAGTCCTGCTACTCGAGAGACGGCATTGTTCACTCCTGATGCTGCTCCTGAAAATTTCTGTTCAACCGATAATGCTGATTTAGTAAGGGGAGCGATAACCAGTGCCATTCCCAGCCCAAAAAGCACAAGACCTGGAAGGATATCTATAAAATAATTTACGTGCTTGCCTGTAATGCTCAGCAGAAACATACCGATTGCGACCATCAAGGGTCCTACAATCATTTGCGTTCGAGGTCCATGTTTGTCACTCCATCCACCAGCTGGTCCAGAGAGAAAAGTAATGAAAAGAATCGAAGGAAGCATGCTGAGCCCTGCGACAAGGGGAGAGAAATGTTGAAGTTGTTGCAGGTTTAAAATAAGAAAGAAGATCAGTCCACTAAGTGCAAAATAGAGAAAGAAAGTAACCAGATTTGCTCCGACCACGAGTGGAGAGGCAAAAAGTTGCATCGGGACAAGAGGTTCTTTACTCTTTTTTTCGATAACCAAAAATACAACAAAGGATATAATCCCACAAATAAGACTCAGCATAATAAAAGGATGTCTCCAGCCAAATTCAGGTGCTTGGATAAAAGCAAAACAGATGCCAAGAAGGCTGAGAAAGATAGTAAAGGTGCCTGCGAGGTCAAGCCGTGTTGCTTCAGAATTTTTACTTTCAGGGACGTATTTGCGTGTGATTAGCAGAGCTATAATACCGATTGGTATATTGATATAAAAGATAGATGGCCAACTAAAAGTCTCAACAAGCCATCCACCCAGAAAGGGTCCAAAAGCCACAACGCCACCAGCAAGTCCAGACCACAAACCAATTGCTTTACCTCGGACATGATCTGCAAAGGAAGCCGAGATAATACTCAGACTTCCCGGGATCATCATCGCAGCGCCAATGCCTTGGACTGCTCTGAAAAAGATAAGTTGTTCAATGGATTGGGCAATGCTACAAAGAAAAGAAGAAAAGACAAAAAAACCAATACCATAGGAAAAGATTCTTTTCCTTCCAAATCTATCTCCCAGTGATCCGCTGACCAAGATTAGTGCTGCTAGCATCAGCATATAGCTATTAATGACCCATTGCATTTGATCAAAGCTTGCTTGGAGCTTGGCTTGAATAGTCGGTATTGCGATATTGACGACGGTTCCATCAAGAAATGCCATGCCACTGGCGAGGATGGTTGCAAGCAGGATCATTTTGCCATGGAAGGAGTTGGTGGTATACACAGATAGATTATACAGCAAATATGTTAGTAGTATAGGTAATTTATTATGATAAAATACATATCTATGAGTACAGAAAGAGGCGAAATAGTAGGGGTAGGCTATTCGGTAATTGATTTTTATGGAAGAGAGGGAGATCCTCTTCCAACAACTCATGAGGCTGCCACACAGTTAGTTCTTACTCATCCAGATGATGGAACTCCTGGAGACTATTACGGCTACTATGGCTGGGTATACTGGTATGGAAACAAAGCTCTTTGCAGCGGTCGGTAATGTTGCCCCTGATCGGACGACAAAAGAACAAGTAGCGGGAGCTTTTGATAGGCTTGGCACTCGACCTGATATCCTGATTGGAAATGGAGGTGAATTGGGCTATATGACTGGAGCCTCAACAGATGAAGATGCGCTTGATGAGATGTATGATCGTTTACAACCTGATGATAGGAGGTTTGCCGCGATGACGCTGGGCCAGGATTCGGTTTGGAGATGATCCTCAAGATGTTGTAAATGTCCCTGCACAAGACGTAGTCAGGGGAAGAGATTTGCGGCCGATAGGTATGGGTGATACATGGAACGGTGTAGTAGTAGGATATCTTTTGGAGAGAGATCTTTTTGAGAGGCCAGGGCAAATAACCCCAGCCACTGTGCGTGAAGCTGCCACTATTGCATCACGTGCTTCGGCAAAAGTCGGTGCAAGGACAGCGTCTCGGCTTAGTCCAGTTGAACTTAGAAATTTAAGAATTGCAAGCTAATATTTATAGCCAGTGAAAAAATTTTGTTGGTTTTTTAGTACACTAAAGGGGGGGGTACAAATAGAAATTTCATCAGAAGAGAAAGAAGTACTGAAGGGGTACTTCAAAACAACAAACGATTACATCAGTCTCTTGGATACAAAACTCCAAGAGAAATTTTTGAACAAAGAAGGTGATCAACTGAATCTAAAATCTATCGTTTTACTGTATTGACGATGGGATCCATTTTACATAAGATACAATCAACTAATGGCAGCTAGAATAAAAAAATATTTGACAGAAAGCCCGAAAAAAGGAAGCGTAAGCGAAGATTACTTCCACAGAATGCTTTCACCACAAGCAATCAAACGATCCAAACCATACCACAATGAAGAAGAGGAAAACTTAAAAAATTTTTTGACAAAAACTCCAGAGGCAAGGCGTATGAATTTTATAGCGGTAGGTGCAGGAGAGCTTTGGTATTTAAAGTACGGTTTAAAATATGCCAATAAATACATCTCGATAGAACCTCTTACAAAAATTTTCCTAAATGACTCCATAGAATACTTAGCAAAGCAAATGAAGAATATAATACTTATTGAAAAAATGTTTGGAGATGTAAAAAAAGATGAGATTCCCGAAGGTAATTCTCTGTATGTCTTTTTGTTTAATATCCTTGCATATATTGAAAATCCAATCCCCGCAATAAATAAACTTTTGAGAGAGGGAGATATTCTATTCATATCTGCATGGAATACTAAAAAACGAGCAAAAGTAGTAAGAAAAAGATATTTTAATTATCTAAACAAATTTGAAAAACAAGTTGTTATTGATCCTGAAGAGTCAGTGGGGTTATGCTATCTAGATCATTTCCTTTTTGAATCTTTGAAATATTATAAAAGACATAAGCGAATGACAGGTAAAATAACAGATATTTTAATAATCTATACTTAAGCATATGAGATATTTATTGCATGATGATTTTATAGCCTCCGTTAAGCGTGTGCCAGATAATACGGCAATTTTTGTGGAAGGAGGAAAACAAATAACATATAAAGAACTGAACAGTTTATCAAATAGATTCGCAAATTATATAAAATCCCAAAAAAGTGAAATTACAGACAATCCTTTTGTTGGTATTTTGTCACCAGTCCATATTTCCAGTGTTACCGCAGTATTAGGAACATTGAAAGTAGGATGCTCGTATGTACCTCTTGATGAGTATTCTCCCACAGAGAGACTAATAAATATTTTGGACAATACACAATTAGATATAATTTTTATGGATTCTCACTGGTATGAAGACCATAAGGAGCTATTAAAAGCTTCGACTTTAAAAAAAGTGGTTTTCCTAGACCATACAACACAACCCTTTGATGATAAAGTAGCTCATTTTCAAGCAATTTTAGATAGTTCTGATTCAGAACCCCCGCTATTAAATCAGGTTTCAGATGATCTTGCTTATATTCTTCACAGTTCAGGTTCTACAGGCGTACCTAAGGGAATTATGCTTACCCACAGAAATGCTCGGACATTCGTTGATTGGATGCAAAAAGAATTTCAAGTCACACAAGATGATGTGGTAATGTCTCGCGCTCCATTTAAGTTTGATCTTTCTGTATTTGATATCTTTAATACATTAAAAGCGGGGGCAAAACTTGTTTGCTACGACTGGACTAACAAAAGAGAAGGTGAATCAAAGCACAAAGACTATGTCTCACTTATGGAACAACAAAAAGTAACTATTCTTTATACGACACCATCAACATTTATTGTGCTTCTGAACAAAGGTGATTTTGAAAAGGCAGATCTTCATTTGAGAGAAATTATGTATGCAGGGGAACCTTTTCCTACACCTCAACTACGCAAGCTTCAGGCAATTTTACCTACTACTAGAATTGCAAACATATATGGACCAACAGAGACAAATATTATTACCTATTATTGGATAGACATGATTCCCGAAGATGACTCTCCAATACCACTGGGTTATGTCGTAGATAATACGGAGATACTTGTTGTATCAGAAGATGGAAAGAGAATTTGTGAAGTTGATGAATTAGGTGAGTTGTGGTGCAGAGGCGGTACAGTAACATTAGGATATTTGGGGATGCAAGATAAGACATCTGAATTACTTGTCAAAAGTCCATTTCATGCGTATCCAGCGACATTTTGCCGAACAGGAGATTTTGGACTCAGAGATAAGGATGGTCTGTTGCATTACAAAGGCAGAAAGGATCATATGGTTAAAGTATTAGGCTTTAGAATTGAACTCGGAGAAATTGAAAATGCTCTTGCACAAAATGCTTCTCTTGATGAGTTTGTTGTTGTTGCGGTACCTGATGAAAAATATGGCAATAGATTATATTGTTATTACTCCGTCATAAAAGGTGAAGTCTTGAATCAAGATACACTTAAGGAGTTTCTCTCTTCCAAAGTTCCTACATATATGATCCCCTTTAAGTTTGTCGAAAAAGAATTAATGCCCAAGACTTCTTCTGGAAAAGTAGACAGAGTTTTATTAACGGAAGAGGCAAAACATCATGAATAAAAAACTATTTGTAGGTCCAACATTAGGTAATCCACAAGAACCAATCATATTCTCTCTTGATTCCGATGAGACATATATGTTGACGGATCAGCTAACTGCTGAGGAATTAAAGAAAGATAGAGCATATACGCGCGATAATAGCTTTTATGGTTTTTCAGTACTTTCTTTAACGAAAAAAACGGATGCAATTATTCTGGATGAGTCATTTAAAACCGTTCCTCATCTCGTAGCTTGGATCCAAAAAATATATAGAACATTAGGCCTGGAAACAACTGAGGATGTGTATTATGCAAAGCCAAAGCATTTTCATGAGCTTGCTAAAAAAATTGCAGAAGAAAAAGGCATCGGGATCATTTCGACCACCTGTTTTTCCTATATAACAGCAAACACATTCCCAACGCAAGAGTATCTTACTATCAGTAAACAATTAAATGCAAAGACAATGTTACTCGATCTTTCTGAACGTTACAATTTTTCTATAGCAAAATCACTACAGATTGCCAAGCAAGAGGTAACCCTAGAAGCATTAGCAAAGCTTGATTTTCCAGAGAAAGCATTGTTTGTCAAATCTGATGGTCTTGGCGGAGGTAATAACGTAGTCAGAATAATGTCAGAAGATGAGCTGAATAATCTTTTATCAAAATTGCCTGATCTGAGTAATTTATTAATCCAGCAAGAAATCTCTCAGGAATATGTTGAGACAACAACAACATTTACTCTTTACACTGATCACATCGAAGATATGTGCATTCGCGGAACAATGGTTGATAATGTCACATGGTATGGAAATATATTTTTCCCGATTCATTTAAGCAATAGACAAAAACAATCATTGTACAACGCTGCAAAAGCCGCACAAGAGATAGGATATGGAGCTGATGATGGCTTTTTAATAGGATTCGATGCATTTATTACAGAAGAGGATATAAAAATTATAGAAATTAATGCAAGATGGCTTGGCAGTACACCACCTGAGTGGCTTATGAAACGGCTAGGAATTCTGGGAACAGTTACTGCGGTATCCAGTGTGGATTATGTCGAAAATCTGGAGATATCTAAATGGCAGGAGTTTGTAGAAAAATATTTGTATTCAGCAAATGAAAATGTTGCGTTTTCCATAATACCTCTTGCCTTTTCTGCATATGAGGAAGAAAATAGTATACGTATGATAAATTTTATGATCTTGGGAGATTTTGAAGCGTTTGCTCAGCAAGCACAAAAAACGTTCTCAGAAAAATCATTTCCTATGCTACCAAATTCACTTAAAATCTTCAAAAAAATCGTGATTCGCTGATGAGATAATAACAAAATTTTAAAATGAAAAATGTAATACAAAATAAATATGCTCAAGCTCTAAATGGCGATCAAAGGGATCCGCTATTTGAAGTATTAAAGAAAAGCCACCAGTACGATGTAGCATATACAAGTGTGGACAAAAGAGAATTGATAGACTCTACTGGCAAAAAATTATTAGATTTTACTTCATGTAACTATCTTAGTTTTGATCAAATGCAGGATGAGCTATTGGAATATGGCACAAAAGCTGCAGAAAAATATGGATTACACACTAGCCGAGCTCGCTTAATGGGATATCATGAATTATTTCCTATTATTGAAGATAAAGCAGCTAAGTTCTTAGGAGTCGAGGAGACCATTCTCTTCCCAAATACTACATTAGCTCATATCGGCATTATCCCTGCCATTATCAAAAGAGGTGATGTTATCTTCTTAGATAAATCTGCTCACGCTACAATGTATCAAGGATCTCAGATGGCTAGAGATAAAGGTGCAGTTATTGTTAGCTTTGAACAAGAAGACATGCAGAAGCTGGAGGAGTTGTTGGAACAACATAAATCTTCGCCTAGAAAACTCATCTGTGTTGACGGAGTATATAGCATGACAGGAGACTATGCTCTTCTTACTCAATTAGTCCCATTGGCGAAAAAATATGATGCTTTACTTTACATAGATGATGCACATGGATTTGGTTTTGTTGGAGAAAAACCTACGAAAGATATGCCTTATGGATTTAAAGGTAATGGTATAGTAAATCACTTCGCAGTAGATTATGACAACATTATTTATGTTTCGGGGACAGCCAAAAATTTTGGTGCTGCAGCCGCAGTGGTTACAGTAACCAAACCAATGAAGGATTTTTTGATGGCTTATGCCAAACCGCTTGACTATACGCATCCATCGGAACCATTCTCACTAGGAATATTGGATCGGGCACTAGATTTGCAACTAGAGATAGGAGAAGGATTAAGAGAGAAAGTCTTTAAATTAACCAAAACCTTGGTTACTGGACTACGAGAAGAAGGATTTACAGTATTGAATAGCACATATTTTCCAATAGTTTCAATTTTGGCAGGAGATACAGAGCGATTGATTAAGGCATCGCAAAAATTATATGAGTACGGTATTTTTTTGACATCTTGTCCTTACCCCACTATGCCACGAGGTAAAGAAGTATTACGTATAACAATCACTTCAAATAATGAAGAAGACCAAATAGATACCCTGATAAGCGCGTTCAAAAAAATAAAAATATATTTATAATCTGGTTTAGAAAATTTACTATTCTGATAAATATGCATAGTAATTACTTTTTCAACTGTCTTTTTATTCCCCCTCGTAGGCTTTTTGGAGCTTCGCAATGTCAAATTTCTTCATCTTAAGAAATGCTTCAGTTACTCGAGCAATCTGTTCTGGCGTTCCTTTGTCCATCATCTCATCCATTTGTTTTGGCACAATTTGCCAGGAAACTCCATATTTGTCCTTGAGCCAGCCACATTGTTCTGATTCTGGAACGGCAGAAAGCTTCCCCCAATAATAATCAATCTCTTTTTGATCCGCACAATTGACAATGAAAGAAATAGCTTCATTAAAATTAAATTTATGTTTGTATCCACTATCCATCGCGTCAAACCATTGCCCCGCTAGTGTGAATTCTGTAAATTTTATCGTTCCTTTTTTATCAAATTCTCTGTCGGCATGATAGCGAGCAGTCGTGCCATGCTTGGCGTCTCCATTTGGAGCATTTTTGAAGACAGAAATATAAAACTTTTTCGCTTCTTCAGCTTTGCCATAGACGTTATTCACAAACATTAAGTCTGGTATGATGAATGGTCGCTTGTCATCTTGAGAGTCAGTTAAAACTAACTGCCAGGAAACACCATATTTATCTTTTACCCAGCCATATCGTTCACAGAAAGGATACGTATCAAGCGGCATGAGTGCTTCTCCACCATCCATAAGCTTTTCCCAGATAATATCAATGCGATTTCTTGCCTTGCTATCTTGTGCGGGATCAAAGTTTACAACAAAAGAAATGGAAGGATTCAGTTTGAAATACGGTCCAGCGCTTATTGACATGAAGGAGTATCCCCAAATGCTAAATGATACGACATCACAATCTCCTGAAGGGGTGTCATGTAGTACAGAAGTCTTGGTTATTTTGGAATTCGGGAAAACAGTGGTATAAAACTCGGCGGCCTCTTTTGCTTCTTTATCAAACCATAGATGTGGGACGATTTTTTGCATAACCATACTCAGTATAACATTTATGATTACCACCTTCCAGGTGGAGTA
>ERZ1292645.123-Hain-H14-02um-R2-123-length-35983-cov-36_pt1 | contig 35983 bp, 28 predicted proteins | sample MGYA00564401_ERZ1292645 | MGnify/ENA primary metagenome ERZ1292645 (study PRJEB36523, sample SAMEA6512644) | groundwater metagenome | collected 2019-01-09 | study: AquaDiva: Metagenomics assemblies of 32 groundwater samples | reverse complement strand
TCTGCGCCAGGACGCCGAGCGCGCGGGCGGCTTCGCGCGTCACGCCGGCGAGGCATTCATCGACCGTCACCTCCCCTGCCCAAAACCTAGCCCACCGCGACTTTATTGTATAGACATAAGTTGATGAGCAGACACGCGTCGACGCTGACGCCTTAGGAAACAAAGCATGCCGGAAGAGAGACTTTGGTTCGCGAACGCCCTTGTCGCTGAAGGATGGGCGCAGGATGTCCGGCTCCATCTAAGCCAGGGTCGCATCGCCAAGATCGAGATCGGGGTCGCGGCGGATGTCGGCGATTCGCGGCACGAGATCGGGCTGCCCGGCCTGCCCAATGTGCACAGCCACGCATTCCAACGCGGCATGGCCGGACTGTCTGAGGTTCGGGGGCCGGAAGGCGACAGCTTCTGGACCTGGCGCGAGCTGATGTACCGGTTCGTCGACCGCCTTGGGCCGGACGAGATCGAGGCCCTTGCGGCCATGGCGTTCGTAGAGATGCTTGAAAGCGGTTTCACCCGGGTGGGGGAGTTCCACTATCTGCACCATGATCGCGATGGGCGCCCTTTCGCCAACCTGGCCGAGATGAGCGAACGGATCGCGGCGGCGGCCGACGCAACCGGCATCGGCCTTACCCTCCTCCCCGTCTTCTACGCCCATTCCGGGTTTGGCGGCGCGCCGCCAACGTCGGCGCAACGGCGGTTCCTGAACACGGTAGACGGCTATCAGGACCTCTGGGAAGCCTGTCGGCTGGCGGTGAGCGGCCTTCCAGACGCGAGGGTCGGCTGCGCGCCGCACAGCCTGCGGGCGGTCGCCGAGGACGAGCTGCGCCAACTGACGCAGGCCATCACCGGCCCCGTTCATCTGCATATCGCCGAGCAGACCGCCGAGGTCGAAGCCTGCCTCGCCTGGTCCGGGTCGAGGCCGGTCGACTGGCTGCTGGATCGTTTCGACGTCGACGCCAATTGGTGCCTCGTGCACGCGACCCACGTTTCCCCGGAGGAAATTCACCGCCTGGCCGCCACACAGGCGGTGGCGGGGATATGTCCGATCACTGAAGCCAACCTCGGCGACGGAGTCTTCCCGGCGCAGGCCTATCTAGCGGCCGGCGGGGCGCTCGGCGTGGGCTCTGACTCCAATGTGCGGATCGACGCGGCGGAGGAGCTTCGGCTGCTCGAATACACCCAGCGCCTGACCCATCGCGCTCGCAACGTCCTGGCGGGACGACCCGGCGCATCCACGGGCGGCGAGCTGTTTCGCCGGGCGCTTGCCGGCGGAAGGACGGCGCTCGGAGAGCCGCCCACGCAAGGGTTCGAAGCGGGCATGGCCGCCGACATCGTCAGCCTGTCGGCGGACCATCCCGATATGGTCGCGCGTCAGAACGATGCATGGATCGACAGTTGGCTGTTCGCCGGTAGCTCGCCGATGGTCGAAGATGTCTGGCGCTTCGGCCGCAAGGTCGTGATGCAGGGCCGGCACCAGGCGAGGCCTCAGATTGTCGCCCGCTACCGAGCGGTCCTGGCCTCCGTACTGGGGTGACCCCGATGGCCTGAGCTGGGGTGGCTGAAATCGGCGATACAGGCGCGAACGAGGGGCGCACCTGTATCGCCGGACCGTCAGGGCTTGCTGAACTTAATCAGGCCGGGCTCGACGGTATAGTAGCCGCTGATCTGCAGCCGCACGGTGATCGGCGTGTCGTTGGTGTTGGCCAGGTACCAGCCATGGGCGCCGGTCATCGGCGCCACAAGCTGGCCGTGAGTAGCCGAGGTGGCCGTCTCTTCGCGATAGAACATCACCGCCTTGCTGGCGTCCGAGGCGCCGTGGAACTCCGAATGCACCGGCTTGCTGGCGGTCAGCGAATAGACCAGGGCGTCGCCGGCCTTCATGCTGAGGATGTACTCCGTGCGCGAGCCCAGCTGCTTGGTCGCGGCCAGCGGGATCTCGATCACGTCCGTGCGGAACACCTTGTCCTGCTTCTTCTCCACCGCCAGCTGCGGCAGGTCCGATGAACGGAATTCCGGCGGCGACGCCTCTTGGGCGATCGCCGGCGCGGCGAGGGCCAGCAGGCCGAGCCCCGCCAGGATCGGGCCGGTTCGAGACAACAAGCTCATAAGTTCCTCCTCAAGATGCGACGACGCGCGTCGCAACATGTCGCCGGCCGAATGGCCGACGTTGATCAGTGGGCGTCGCGGCGGCGGCCGCTATTCTGGGTCAGGGCTTCGAACGTCTGGTCGCCCAGGATGGCGAGCAGAGCTGTTCCGCCGACGCTTGCCGGCGGAACGACAGTCTGTCGGCGAACCGACTAGGGCTTGCTGAACTTAATCAGGCCAGGCTCGACGGTGTAGTAGCCGCTGATCTGCAGCCGCACGGTGATCGGCGTGTCGTTGGTGTTGGCCAGGTACCAGCCATGCGCGCCGGCCATCGGCGACACGAACTGGCCGTGGGTAGCCGAGGTGGCGGTCTCTTCGCGATAGAACATCACCGCCTTGTTGGCGTCCGATTCCCCGTGAAACTCCGAGTGCACCGGCTTGCTGGCGGTCAGCGAATAGACCATGGCGTCGCCGGCCTTCATGCTGACCTTGTATTCCGTGCGCGAGCCCAGCTGTTTCGCCGCGGCCAGCGGGATCTCGATCACGTCCGTGCGGAACACCTTGTCCTGCTGCTTCTCCACCACCAGGTGGGGCAGGTCCGATGAACGGAATTCCGGCGGCGGCGCCTGCTGGGCGCTCGCCGGCGCGGCGAGGGCCAGTAGGCCAAGCCCCGCCAGGATCGGGCCGGTTCTAGAAAACAAGCTCATAAATTCCTCCTCAAGATGCGACGATACGCATCGCAACATTTCGCCGACCGAATGGCCGGGTTGATCAGTAGACATCGCGTCGGTAGCCGCCGCTCTCGATCAAAGCCTCGAACGCCGGCTCGCCAAGAATAGCGACCAGGGTCTCGGTGACGGCGGGGGCCATGCCGTTAAGGCTGCCGCAGACATAGATCGCCGCCCCCCGCGCGACCCAGGCGCGAACCTCGTCGGCGGCCTCCGCGAGCTTATGCTGCACGTAGCCCCTCTCGGCTTGGTCGCGGGAATACACCAAGTCTAGTCTTTCCAACTCGCCCCGCGCCTGCCAGGCCCGCAGTTCATCAGCGTAGAAGGCGTCGGTGGCGGCGTTACGCTCACCGAAAATCAGCCAGTTTTGCTTATGACCGAGCGCCACGCGCCGGCGCAGGTGCGACCTGAGCCCAGCCAGGCCCGTGCCGTTGCCGACCAGGATCATCGGGCGATCGTCAGCAGGCGGCCGGAAGCCTGCGTTGCGCCGCACCCTGAGCGGGATCTCGTCGCCGATGGCCGCGCGCTCGGTAAGCAGCGCGGAAGCCGGCCCGAGGTCTCCCTGCTCGCTGCGCATCTGGCGGACGAGCAGATGTAGGCGGCCGTCGACCGGGGCCGAGGCGATGGAAAACTCACGCTCAACGATCTCTCCGGACGGGTCGAACTCGCTCCAGAAGCTCGTCGCCACTTGGGCGATGTCGCCAGCTTCCCAACGGGCGGATCCGGAGATCGACCCGAGTTCCAGATGGAAGGCGGCCCCCCCGGCGCTGCCGGGGTTCAGGTGGCGCCGCTTAAGAAGGCGCCAGGCCTCGAACGGCGCCCGCTCCACCACGAGATCCGCCGAATGGCCAGTGGTCGAACTCAATTGTCGCGACCAGGCGGCCAGGGCGTCGGCGTCGAGGTCGTGGACGTGGATCGGCGTAAACAGGGCCCGGGCGCCGCCGGCCTGCAGCCAGCGATGCAAGGATGTTCCGAAGCCGCAGAACGAACGGTATTGCCGATCGCCGAGCGCCAGCAGCGCATAGTCCAGCCCCTGCAGCGAGGCCGCCCGGCGCATCACCCGGCGTTCAAAGGCGATGGCATGGTCGGGCGTGTCGCCATCGCCGGTCGTGGCGACGATGAAGATCGCGCGTCGCACCTCCGCGAGCGTCGCGGCGTCCACGTGGCCAAGGTCCCGCAAGGCGACCTTTACGCCGGCGCTCCGCAACGCCGCGGCGGTCTTCTCCGCAAGCCCCTGCGCCGTACCGGTCTGGCTGGCATAGGCCACGAGCATGGTGTCCGAGCGCGCCGCCAGCGGCATGCTCCCCCCGCCGCTCGGCGCTGGCCGGGACCGGCCGCCGGACAACACGCCGGCCACCCCGGCGGGAACCAGGTTGGTCCGCTGCAACCGCCGGAACGATATGGTGAGCGCCGTGACGGAGATGATCAGGCCCGGCACGGTCACCGCGAACAGGAACACGTCCCACCACCGGCCTTGCTGCAGCAGCCACCACCAATCGAGATCATGGAGGGCCACGACGGTCCAGCGATCCACCCGGCTGGTCTTGTCGACGAGCCCAAGGACTTCACCCGTCTGGGGATCCATGTGGAACCAGCTTTTGGCCGGGTCGTCGAAGATGACGCGAACGGCCGGCACCTTCACGGCGTGGAAGCCGCTGTGCCAGTATTCGTCGCCCGTCTTGAGCAGGACAGTGGAGACGACATTCGCCTGCGGCATCATCGCGCGCGCCGCCTGCGTAATCTGACCGAGGCTGAGGGTGCGGACCTGCCCGGTGGTTACATCCACCATGAGCGGCTTGGCGCCGTTGTTTTCCAGCACCGCGATCGCCTCGCCGCCGACCCGTCGGAAGGTGATCCGCTCGGCGGTGTAGGCTCGAAGCTTAGCCAACCCGGGCAAGGTGAACGCGGGGCTCTTGCTCCCGGCATAGCCTGAGTATTCGGTCTCAACGATCTTTCGTGTCTCGAGGAATCCGCCGGGATACATGGTCAGCAGGCCGGAGCTGATCCAGGCCGCCAGGAAAACCCCGCCGATCACGCCCGAGATATGGTGCCATTTCATCCAGCCGGTGAAGGGGCTGGCCTTGCCGTTGGCGTACCGCGAACGCAGGCGCAGACGTGAGAAGCCGATCCACAGTCCGCTGAACGCTATGAAGATGCCGATGCTCGCCGCGACATAGATCGTCCACTCCCAGACCACCGTATCCCACCTGATGAACTCGAAATACGCCCAGTGCGGAATGGAGCCGACCCAATTCCACATCCGCTCATGCCGGGTTGTGTCCAGGACGATCTCGCCGGTGGCGACGGAGACGTAATACTGCGTGCCCGCCGCGTCGTTCATATGCACGAGGTGGAAGGGCCGATCCGCGTTCCAATAGCCGGTGACGGTCCATTGGTCGCGGTAAAGGTCGCCCTTAGCCAGGGTCGCGCCCGGGGCCGAGCGTTGCTCTTGCACAATCCGTAGCGCCTGCTCCGGAGACACCCGGACGATGGGCGCCCCCGTCACCGCCGAGACCGTGTGATGGCCCTTCTTCCAGTCGATGATCCGATAGACCGGCTTGCCGCCCGACATTTCGAGCCGCAGATCCCGCGGGAATTCAGACATGCCCGCGGCCGCGAGAGCCTTGTCGGGCATGACCTGGACCTGATTCCAGTCGACCTGCTTCAACATCGTGAGCTTCTCGGCCGGGTCCATCGCGGGCCATCGGACATAGGCCAGGACCACGCCGCTGACGAACCAGATCACGAAATAGATGCAGGCCAGGATGCCCAGCCAGCGATGGATGGTGATGATGGTCTGCTGGAACTTGTCCTTGAACGCCGTGCGTGGGCCGGCCACGGCCTCTTCGCTCGCCCTTCCGCCTCGGAAGGTTCCCGCGGCATCATGCTGGATCCGTGAGTGTGGGACTACACCGTCGCTGCCCATAATCGTTCCTCCTCGCGACCTGACTCCCATGCGCCGGCCACGTTGGATTGGCATTTGCGCACGAGTTTTATGTCTAGACAAGTTACATCTGCCCCGCCCCGCCCCCAGCGCCCCAGAACGACATGCTGAGCACGATTTTTGCGTCCCGCCGCGCAAGGTGGGCAGGCTCTACACATCCCGCGGGCCGCCCTCGCGCCCCATATTTGTATATACATATTGCAACGCAGCCACGCCCGGCCCGCACGCCGATCAAGCCCTCGATACAAGGCGGAATGTCGTGGGTGCGCAAGCGAGGCCTAATGGCGCAGGGCCCAAGCGCAACAAGTCTCCAGACCTTCTGACGGACATGTTTTGCTCGGCGGCGTTGAGCGCGGGCTCAGCCATGCGGCGCAGATCGCCGGTGAAAAACATTTGGCGTATGGCCGGCCAGGTGTTTTCCAGACGCGCCGCGGCACATAAGTGCAACATCACGGCGCGCAAGCCGGCGGACGCCGAAGCCATCGTCGGTTGCGGACACCGGCGCTTGGCGTCACCGTCGCTATCGCCGTAGTCTGGGGCCTGCCTGAGATGAAGAAGACCGCCAACAAGGCGCTAACGGGCGCGACACCCGTCACGCTGCACGACCAGATCCGGTCGAAAATCGAGAACCAGATCCTGTCCGGCGCCCTCAAGCCCGGCGACCGGATCCCCTTCGAACATGAACTAACCGCGCAGTACGGTTGCTCACGGATGACCGTGAACAAGGCGATCAGCGAGCTGGCCAACGCTGGTCTGGTGGTCCGTCGCCGGCGCGCCGGCTCGTTTGTCGCCCAGCCGCCCATCCATTCGGCGATCCTGGACATCCCAGACATCCAGGCCGAGATCCTGCAGCGCGGACAGGTCTACGGCTACCAGCTCCTGCAGCGCAGCGTCCGCAAACCGACCCGGGGCAACCCCACTGAAGAAGCGCTGGCGCAAGAGGGTCGGTTGATCGCTCTGCGGTGCCTGCACAGCGCCGACGGCCGAGCCTTCGCCCTGGAGGAACGCCTGATCAGCATCGAAGCCGTGCCGGAGGCCAAACAGACTGACTTCGCCGTCACGCCGCCGGGCACGTGGTTGCTGGGTCACGTGCCCTGGACGGAAGCCCTGCACCGCATAGCCGCAGTCGGGGCCAGCGCGGCCGCGGCGGGCCTGCTGGACATCGCCCCCGGGACGGCCTGCCTGCTGCTGGAGCGCCAGACATGGCGCGACGGCGTCGGCGTGACCCAGGTCCGGCAGACCTTCCCGGGCCACAGCTACGACCTGATCGCCACCTTCGCCCCGACGCGCCCGAAGTAGACCGGCCCGCGGGCGTCGGGGCGTCATTTCCCGGCGCCTTTCACATGGTCCACCAGCCATTCGGTAGTCCGGGTCAACACGTCGCGACTGTGCAGTTCCTCGCTGACACGGTGCCCCTCGCGCGGATAGGCGACCATTTCCGCCTTCACCCCGTTCATCCGCAGGGCCCGGTAGAACTGCCAGTTCTGCGCGATCGGATCGACCGAGTCGTCCTCGCCCACCAAAAGCAACGTCGGCGTCGTCACGTTCTTCACGTGGGTGATCGGAGACATGCGGGCGAAGTCGGCCTTGTTGTCCCAGGGCGTACCGACATACCAGGTGTCGTAGGGGATAAGCTCGCCGTCCTCGGTGCCCCATTGGGTCTCGAGGTCCAGCATTGCAGCGCCCACGACAGCGCCCTTGAACCTGTGCGTCTGGGTCACCGCCCAAGCGCTCATGTAACCGCCATAGGACCAGCCGGCGATGCCGAGCCGCTCCGGATCGGCGACGCCCTGGGCGATCATCTGATCGACGCCCGCCATGACATCCCTGAAGTCGCCGCCGCCCCAATCGGCGCGATTGGATTTCACGAAGGCGTAGCCGTATCCCACCGAACCCCGGATGTTAGGGGCGAGCACGGCGAACCCTTGCTGCACCAAAAGTTGGGCCCGATCGTTTACGGCGTTGCTCCAGCGCCCGGACGGCCCGCCATGGACGAGCACGACGAACGGCGAGGGTCCCGGGGCGCCAGCCGGGGTGAAGAGCTGCGCCTCGATCTCGAAGCCATCGGCGCTCGCATACTTGATCAGACGCGGCGCCACGAGGGCCGCGAACCCGGCGTGCAGGTTGGTGACTTTCCGTTCCGTCCCGCCCGTCGACGCCCAGACTTCCACCGGCGTGACCGAGTTCGACTTTGCATAGAGCATCCGGTCGCCGGAGACGGCCAATGCGCTCACGTCGTTGTCTTGGAAACGCTTCAACTCCCGTATGCGGCCGGTGACGGTCGAGACGCTGTAGACGGCGCCGCCAAAGCCCTCCTGGGTGGCGAAGGTCAGGGATGTCGGCCCGGTCCATGTGGGATCGGCCACAGGACGGTCTACACCGCCGCGAACCCCGGCGCCCGTAAGGTTGCGCGCAGGTCCGCCCGCCAGGGTCTGAACATAGAGATCATGCGGTATGGGCCCGTCGCCCGAGGCGAGGAACGCGGCCAGGCGGCCGTCCGGCGAGACCTTCAGGTCGCTGAACTCCACGCCCTTGATCTGGCCGATCTCACGCATCGCGCCGTCGGCCACCGAGATCTCGAACAGCCGATCTATCGCGCCTTCCGGCTTGAAACCATCGCTGACCGTGGCCACGACGCCCTGGCCGTCGGGCTTCCAGGCGAACATGCCGATCGCCCACCGGTCACCGGCCAGGACCTTGCGGCTGGTCTTTGTGGCCAGGTCGATGACGTTGAGGCGCAGCGGACCGAAGCCCTGGCTCGCGACAATCTCGTCATCGCCGTTCTCCTTTTCGGGGGACTCCGGCTCAGGGTCCGACCCGACATAGGCGATCATGCCGCCCGCTGGAGACCATTCGAAAGCGCTGACGCCGCCCTTGGCGGTCGTGAGCGGCTGGGCCTCGCCGCCATCCATCGGCAGCAGATAGACCTGAGGCTCGTCGTCGCCGCGCGAGGAGATGAAGGCCAGCGTCTTGCCGTCCGAAGACCACCGGGGCTGGCTGTCCTGCTTGCCCGCCGCCGTCAGTTTGCGAGTGGTCTGTGTCGCGCTCTCGTAGAGCCAGATGCTGGACTTGCGGTCCTTGCCGACAGCTGGCTCGGCGACAACGAAGACCGCCCTGCCGCCGTCGGGAGAGAACACCGTGCCGCTGACTTTGTGCAGCTTGACCAACTGCGCCACGAGGGCCGGTTCGGCCGCGCGGGCGACCGCTAGCGGCGGGCTGGCCACGGCCAAGGCAGCGGCCAGAACCAAACCCTGGACGGACCGAGCCCTCCATCGACAGCGCGCCATGTCATCTTCCTTCTTGCACGGGACCAGAGGCTCAGCTTGCTCACTCAAGCCCGTAATGTCTATACATAAAAATGCAGACACCTGGACATGTGCAACGGATCGATCCGCGGCGCGGCGCGGCTGAACGGGCCGCCGCCTAAAGGCTGCGGCGAACGCCCGCCAATATGTATAGACAAAAAATTCAACCTGACGATAATCGAGCCAAGCTGGCTACAGCGCAGTTGGGGGAGATTTCGGAGTGGCGGATTCACGCGCCGGAGGATGGCGGCTCGCCATCGCCGCGACCCTGTTGGTGGGCGGTGCGGACGCCGCTGCGGCCGAGACATCGGGCGACGTCATCGCCTATCCCCCCGCCTTCTTCGCCCAGGCGGCGCCGGCGACGGCGTTCGACATGGTGGCGCGCCTGCCGGGATTCAGTTTCGAGCGCGGCTCGAACGTCCGCGGCCTGGGCGGCGCCGGCGGCAACGTCCTGATCGACGGCCAGCCCGCCGTCTCGAAGAACGACAACCTGGAGGAAATCCTCAAGCGCATCCCGGCCTCCGCCGTCGCCCGCGTCGAGCTGATCCGGGGCGGGGCGGCGGGCGTCGACATGGCTGGCCGCTCGGTGGTCGCCAATGTCGTGCGCAGCACGCGGGCCGGCGCTCAAGGCGCGGTGACCGCCGGCGGCTACCTGGTCAACGACGGCCGCCGGCTGCCAGAAGTCCGCGCCGAAGGACAGTGGCGCCGCGGCGAGCAGGCGGCGGAGATGTCGCTGCGGGTCGGTCGCCAGGCCGACGACACCCTGGGCGACGGCAGGCGCACGATTAGGGACGCCTCCACCTCGGCCCTGCAGCTCGCCGATGTCAGAGGCGAGGGAGACACCTTGCGCGTATGGACGACCGGCGCGGTGGAGACCCCGCTCGCCGGCGGCCGGCTGCGCTTGAGCGGCGCCTACATGTTGAGCCCCTACCAGAGCGTGATCACCGAGCGCTCGCGCGAGACGGGCGCCACGAACGTTGAAACGAACGACCGCGATCAGGTCCAGGCCGAGCTCGGCGCTCGCCACACGGTCGACCTGGCGCCGAGCCTCGGGCTTGAGCTCACCGCCTTCCAGCAATGGAAGAACGCCGACACGGTCGCACGGCTGGAGGGCCCAGGGCTTGTTCGCGAGTTCGGCCTGGACCGAAAGACCGCTGAATCGGTCGGCCGCGGTCGCCTGAAATGGCGCCCCCTCAAGACGCTGGACGTCGAAGCCGGCGGCGAAGGCGCCCTGAACACCCTGGAGAGCCACACGGCCTTCGCCGAAAACGGCGCGCCGGTGGCGGTCCCGGCGGCCAACGTCCGGGTGAAGGAGCGGCGCGGCGAGGCCTTCGTTCTGGCGACCTGGCGGCCCAGCCCGACCTGGTCGGGTGAGGCGGGCCTACGGCAGGAGGTCTCCAGCATCACCTCGAACGGCGATACGACCGTCAGCAAGAGCCTCCGTTTCGCCAAGCCCCGGCTCGCGCTGACCTGGGGTCCGACTCCAACCGACCAGATTCGCCTGCGCCTGGAACGCGAGGTGGGCCAGCTCAACTTCGACGACTTCGTCGCCTCCTCCTCCCTGGTCAACACCGGGGTCGTGCTTGCCGGCAATCCGAACCTGCGGCCCCAGCAGGCCTGGGTCGCCGAGGCGGCCTTCGAGCGGCGCTTCTGGACAAGCGGCGCGGCGATCGTGACGGTCCGCCACTACGAGCTGTCCGACGTGATCGACCGCCTCCCAGTCCTGGACCGGGACGGCGTGGTGATCGCCGACGCCCCGGGCAACATCGGCGAGGGACGGCGCGACGAGCTGTCGGTCAGCCTGGCGCTCCCGCTGGAGCGGTTGGGCCTGGCGGACGCCCAGCTCAAGTCGGCCGCCACCTGGCGACGGTCACGCGTGACCGATCCCATGACCGGCCGGTCCCGCGAGACCTCCAACGACATGCCCCTTTCCTGGGAGGTCCACCTCAAGCAGGACCTGCCGCAGTGGGACGTGAGCTGGGGGGTGGATGTCTTTGGCGCCTATCGCCAAACGGCCTACCGGCTGACCGAGACCGACACACTCAAGTTCTCGACGTGGGTGGTCCCCTTCGTGGAGTACAGGCCGCGGCCGGACCTGACCCTCACCATCGAGCTGGAGAGCGCCACCGAAGGCGGCTCCAAGCGCATCCGCGACATCTATGCGGGGCCTCGTCACACAAGCGCGCTGTCTCGCACTAACGTTCGACAGTTCACCTGGGAGCGGACCATCGAGATCCGGCTGCGCAAGACGTTCGGCGGATGAGCCCGCTACTGCGAGCGTGTCGGCTCAAAGGTGGCGGTTAGATCGTAGCTGGTGCCTGGAAAGGTTTGCCAAACCTGCGTGACGGCCTTGCCGGCATGCCAAGTCCGACGCTCCAGCAGAAGGCAGGGCTTTCCGGCGGCCACATCCAGTAGACGCGCCGTCGCCGCGCCCGCGCCGATCGCCGCAATCCGATGTTCCGCCGTCGTCCAGGGAACCCGCCCCAAGAGCCAAGTCCCCGGCGGCGTGGTCGAAAAGTCGGCGTCGGCCGATTGGGGGACAGCCTCGACGCTGATCAGCCGTTCTTCGAAGGCGAACGGCCGGCCGTTTGCGCTGTGAAGACACTGGAGGGCGACCAGTTGGCCGTTCCCGGCGAGGTCACATTCGACAGACTTCGCATGGTCGGGATCACGCAGGTTTCGCTTCAACAACCGGTAGTCATATTCGTGACCCCGCTTGCGGATTTCCGCCGCGATGTCCGGGACATCCAATATCGCTGAATGAATTGGCGGCTGCGCGACAAATGAACCAGCCTTACGGCGCCGCAGAACCAAGCCAGCCCGCACCAAATCACCGATCGCTTTACTTACGGTCATTCGCGAACAGCTGAACTCTTGAACGAGCTCATATTCCGATGGAATACGGTCACCCGGACGCCAAACGCCTGAGACGATTTTATTCTCGATGCTTGCGCGAATTCGTTCGTGCAGGGTCACGCCGTGCAGGCGGGCGCTGGGCAAGGGAATTTTCGTCTCCGCCCCGCGCGTTGCGTCACTCGCTCTACGGCTCACAGCATTCCCTTCAATCAGCAACCACAGCGCGCATCAGCATGCCCATTTTTGCGGACGTTTAGTGTCCAAACTCAACCGGCGGCGGGAGAAAAATTGCGCGCCCCGACCGCCCCCACAGAACATATTGCGCCCCGGCCACGGCGCCGCCGAAGTCGGCGCCTCGTTTGGCGCTGATCATCGAGTCAAAAAACACAAGTGCGCTGAATGTGGTGATTGCAAGCGGAGCATGCAATGGCGCTCGAGGCTCAAGAGCGACATCGACCGGCCGCACAAGAGGGTTGCGATACGACTTGCTTATGTTTGTCGACAACCAATACGCGACATGATCCTCGCGCGTTCAGTGGATCCCGACGCTCGGCCTGCGAGCCTGAACCGGAGCGCCCGATGGGCGTGAAGCAAGATCCGTCACCGTCCGATCTGGTCGTCGAGCCCCCAGCGAAACGTCCCCTCAGCAGGCCGCGCCTGCCGAGGGGAGATTGTCAGTAGACGTCCCGGCGGTAGCGGCCCGCCTCAACCAGCGCATCGAAATCGGCCGCTCCCAGGATGTCGCTCAGCGCGTCGCTAACCGCAGGCGCCATGCCGTGGAGGCTGCCGCAAACATAGATCGCGGCGCCTTGCCGAACCCAGGCCCGAACATCCTCCGCGCATTCCCGCAGCCGGTCCTGAACGTAGCGCTTCTCGGCTTGATCCCTTGAAAAGACGAGATCCAGGCGCTCCAACTCCCCGCCGCCCAGCCAAGCCTGGAGTTCGTCGGCGTAGAAGCTGTCCGTGGCCGCGTTCCGCTCGCCGAAGATCAGCCAGTTGCGGTGGTGATCAAGATGGACTCGCCGCCGCAGGTGCGAGCGCAGACCCGCCAGGCCCGTACCGTTGCCGATGAGGATCATCGGTTCGGCGTCGGCCGGAGGATGGAACCCCATGTTCCCGCGAAGGCGCAGGGGAAGCTCCTCACCGAGAGGGGCGCATGTCAGCAATCTCGACGCCAGGCCCAGTTCCCCGGACTCCGTCCGCATTTGGCGCACAAGCAGGTGCAGTCGGCCATCCTCGGGAACCGAAGCGGCGGAGAACTCGCGCACGCGCTGGTCGGCGCCAGCCAGGTGCTGCACCCAGGTGACGGGCGTCAGCTGGACGATATCTCCGGCCTGCCAGACGCCGCCTCCCGCTACGGGCTCAAGTTCCACGTGATAGACCTGCTCTCCGGCGCTGCCCTCGTTCAAGAGCCGCCGGGCGGCAAGCCGCCATGGCTCGAACGGCGCCCGCGCGACTTCTAGGTCATCGACGCGTCCGGTCAGGCCCGCGAGGCCTCGCGCCCAATCAGCCATGGCTTCGGCCTCGACATCGTGAGCCTGGATCGTCGGGAAGAGCGGCCGCGCGCCGGAGGCCTGGAGCCAACGGTCCACCGCCAACCCGAACCCGCAGAACGCCCGGTATTGAACGTCCCCCAGGGCCAACAGACCGTATTCGAGGCCAGACAGAGCCATGGGGCGACGCAACACCCGGCTCTCGAAGTTCATCGCATGGTCAGGGGCGTCACCGTCACCCGACGTGGCGATCACGAACAGCGCCCTGCCGACGCCGCTCAATGTCGCGAGATCCAAGCGGCCGAGGTCGCACAACTTCGCTTTCAGCCCGGCGGCCTCGAGAGAGGCGGCCGTACGTTCGGCGATCGCCTTGGCCGTGCCAGTCTGGCTCGCATAGGCCACCAGGACGACATCCGACCGTGCAGGCGCCGGCACGTTCATCTGATTGACGGCGCCCGTCCCGCGATGAGGCTCGGCGCCCCGGGGCTTGGCGACCGGGATGGGCACGAGATTCGTTCGCTGTAGACGGCGATAGCCGATGGTCAGCGCCGTGATCGAGATCAACAGGCCGGGCAACGTCACGCCGAACAGCATGAGATCCCACCACGGACGACGCTGGAGCAGCCAGTACCAGTCCACGTCATGGATCGCGACGATCGTCCAGCGGTCGATCCGCGACGTGTTGTCGACAAGGGCGAGAACGTCCCCCGTCTCGGGGTCGAAGTGGAACCATGACTTCGCAGCGTCGTCGTACTTCACACGGACGGCCGGGAGCTTCTCCTTCTTGAAGCCCGTGTGATAATATTCATCGCCCTGCGCAAGGAACGTGGTCTCCACGATTTTCGCGCCCGGAAGCAGGCCCTTGGCCGCCTGCGCGATCCGCGCAGGCGTCAGCTGTACAGGCGCTCCGGTCCTCGCATCGAGCAGTCTCGCCGCTGAAATCCCGTCCTCCAGCGCGATGAGCGGCTGACCGCCGACCCAGCGCAGGGTCGCCCGTCGGGCGCCGCGAGCATGCTCCTCGAGCGCCGCGCCGGCGGCCAGGGGAAACTGCACGGTTGTGGCGCCCGCGAAGTGCTCACGCTCCAGCTGGGTGATATTTCGGGTCTCCAGAAAACCTCCCGGATACATCATCCCCAGGCCGGTGATGATCCACAGGCTCAGGAAGACGCCGCCCAGCAGCCCTGAAATGTGATGCCATTTCATCCAGCCCGAAAAGGGCGTGGCCTTCCCATTTGGATAGCGCGCGCGCAGGCGGAGCCGCGTAATTCCGATCCAGAAACCGCTCAGAGCGACGAAGATTCCTACCGTGGCGAAGACATAGACCGTCCAGGTCCAAGCCACTCCGTTCCAGCGGATGAACTCGAAATACAGCCAGTGGGGAATCGCCCCGAACCAGTTCAGGATGCGCTGGGTGCGACCGGTCCTCAGGACGACTTCGCCCGTCGCGACCGACACATAGACCTGGGTTCCGGCCGAATCGTTCAGGTCGACCCTGTGGAATGGCCGGTCCCAGTTCCAATATCCGGTGACGGTCCACTGGTCGCGCTTGAGGTTGGCGGCGCTGAGCGTCGCGCTCGGCGCGGACAATTGGTCGCGGACGATATTAACGGCGTCCTGGCCCGTAACCCCTTCGATGGGAGCGCCGGTCACGGCCGATACGGCGCGATGCTCCTTGTTCCACAAGTCGACCCGATAGACCGGGCGCCCCTCGGACATCTCCAGCCGGACCGCCTTGGGATACTCGGTCAAGCCCAAGCGCTGGAGCGCGGCCGATGGACTTACGACGACCTGGCTCCAGGCCAGGGGCTTGAGCACGTCGAGGCGCTCCTCCAGCGGCATCGCCGGCCAGCGCACATAGGCCAAAACCAGCCCGCTGATGAACCACATCACGAAGAAGACGCACGCAATGACGCCCAGCCAACGGTGGATCGTGATGATCGTCTGCTGGAACTGATCCTTCGCCGAGGCGCGCGGACGGCTCACGGAGCTGCGCTGCCCGGCGGGAGCCCCGAAAACCTCGCCCGCCCCGGTTCTTGATGCGTGATGCAGGGCGTCGTCGCTGGCCATCGCATTTCCTCCACGCGCCGGAACCGATATGCGCAGCGCTTACTCTGAACCTTGACGCAATCATTATGTATAGACAACAAAAATGTCGCGCGGTCGACACGGACGCTCAAGCCAGCGGATCAACGGCCCATTTGACTATACATTAAACGTATGCCCACATGCCGCCGCGCAGATTGATCAGGCCGAGGGGGCCGCCAATTGGGGCATATCATAGGCGCACAGTGGAGGATAACCGTTGCGCAATAGAACAAACACGGGGCGGAAGGCCGTCCTGATGGCAACAATTGCCCTTGCCACCCTGGGGAGCATTTCAGCGGCTCACGCAGCCGACGCCGAGAAGGACGCGGCTGTCGAAGAAATCCTGGTCACCGGCAAGCACCTTGAGGAGAGCGTCCCGCTCGAACTGAGCCAACTCGGCAACCGGATCCAGCTCATCCAGTCGGACGCGATCGAAAAGCGCGCCGTCAATGACGTGGCTCAGGCCCTGCAACTGCTGGCGCCGTCGCTGTACATTCAGCCGAAATCGGGCGCCTTCGACTATGTCGAGGTTTCGCTTGAGGGATCGCGCACAGGCGACATCCTGTGGCTGGTCGACGGCGTGCGGATCAACAACCGCCTCTACAACGGCACGACGCCGCTGGACACCATTCCCGCCGCCATGGTCGAGCGGATCGAGGTCCTCGAAGGCGGCCAGGGGCTGTTCTACGGCACTCAGGCCGTCGCCGGCGTCATCAACGTCATCACCAAGTCCCTCACCAAACAAACGAGCGGACAGGTGACGGTCGGCGTCGACACCAATGAAGGTCGGCACGTTTCAGGCTATGTCCGCAGCGCCACCGGACCGCATGAGTTCGTGGTCTATGCGTCGAGCGACGAGGCGACCGGCTACCAAGCCTTCCCCACCGAGGATTATCAGCCCAGCACCACCGATCGTCGTCGCGGATACGACGTGCAGACGGCCGGCGTGAAGTACGGGATCGACCTCTCCGACGAACTGCGGTTCAGCGCGGGCTACCAACGGACCCATGCCGTCCTGGACTTCGCGAACCCGAACCTGATCGCCCTCTACTTCAACGAGCGCGACGAAGACCTCGGGAACGCCAAAATTGACTGGAAGCCCTCGGAAGAATTTAGCCTCTTCCTGAAAGGATACTACCACAATTGGAAGTCCACGATTAACAGATTCAACAATTCGCTCACGTCTCCCGGAACCGTTCTGCACGTAAGAGACCATGTGTTCTGGGGATACAAAGACTACGGCCTGAACGCACTCGCCAAATACACCGTTCACGACGGGGTTGATCTATACGCCGGATACGATTTCCAAAACTATTCCGGTCACGACGATTCGTTGAAGATCGGCGAGCAGACCGAGCAGGTGCACGCGCTCTTCGGCCAGGTTCGCACAACGCCAGACCTGTTCGAAAACCTGCGGATGTCGGCCGGTCTTCGCTACAACAAGCCCAAGTCGGGCAAGGCGATCACGATCTGGAACGCCAGCGGCCAATACGACATCGGGGAGCACCTCTACGTCCGCGCGACGGCCGGCACCGCCTATCGCCTGCCCGACGCGTCCGAGCTGTACTCCATCGACCCGTGCTGCGAGATCGGCAACCCGTCGCTACAAGGCGAGAAGAGCAACAACATCAACGCCTCGGTCGGCGGCAGCTTCGAGCTCGGCGGGACGAACGGAACGTGGGAGCTGGTGGGCTTCACCCGCAAGGTTGAGAACCTGATCGCGCCGATCCCGAACGCCTCCGGCGTCGCTGTCTACCAGAACACCCCGGGCTCGACTCGAGTGGATGGCTACCTGGTGACCGCCACGCTGCAACTTGGCCAGGAGGTGAGCGCCAGCGCCACCTACAGCGCGACCAACGCCAAGACGAAAGGGCGTCCCGGCCAGATCGATCGCGTTCCTGAGGCGACCGCCAAAGCCTCGCTCGACTATCATCCGAGCGACCTCCCGATCGGCGGTTCCATCAATGTGAACTACTTCGGAACGACCGCGGTCACCCTGAGCGGCGGTCTTGGCCGCCAAACCTACGGCGATGTCACCACCGCCGACGCAGCCGCCTACTATGTCTTCGGACCGGAAGACCGGCATCGGATTACGCTTCGGATCGAAAACGTCACCGACAAGACCTACGCGAGTAAGTTGGTGCGGGCGGTCAAGGACGTTGGCGGCGCGTCCTATGTGGCGCACAACCTGGGCGTTCCTCGCACCTTCCACGTCCAGTACTCTTACGACTTCTGATCTTGTCTTGAGCGCGCGGCCCCTCCGCGCGCTCAAGCATCAGCAACCCGCGACGACGCCCCTTCCGGCGCTGTCGCGGGTCTTGAGGCGACGGCGGCCGGTTGCGAGTTTCGCCAGACCCCGCGCTCCCCAATTCCGATCCTGCTGCTAGGATCACGCACCATCCAGCAACAGAGATTCGCATGAACACCAACGATTTGGCCGACCTGATCGCGGCGTCGGACGAGAAGATCTCCAAGGCCCAGGCCAAGACCCTGGTCGACGGGGTCTTCAAGGCGATCACCGAGGCCGCCGCCCGCGGCGAGGAGATCTCGATCCCCGGCTTTGGCAAGTTCAAGGTCCAGGACAAGCCCGCCCGGACTGGCCGCAACCCCAGCACCGGCGCGGCGATCGAGATCGCCGCCACCAAGAAGGTGGTCTTCCAGCCCGCCAAGGCCTTGAAAGACGCCGTCATCAGCTGATCCTCGCGAAAAGACGCCTACGCCCGGTCGAAAAAACGGTCGTAGGCGTCGATCCGGCGCACCGGCAGTTCGACCTCGCCGCGGTAGATGCATGAGGAACTCGGAGTAGTCGTCCGCTGCCGGATTGCGGCTACGGGAGTCGCACAGACGCGCCCGCGAGTTTTCCTCCACTTGTGTCGCGTCGCCAGTAAGCCATACGGGCGGACGGCGTGGCGGTCGCTCGCGGCCCACCGTCTCCGGCCCTTACTGCGCCACCAGGAGACAAGTTGCGGTCAGATTGACAGCACCGCCAACCCCTCCTGAAAATCAGTTCCGCTCGGGCCGAGAGCCTCGTCCATTCGGTTCAAGGCGCGTAAGGCGCGAAAGGCTGATCGCAAGGCAGCAGCCCGTCCGGGAACTCCTCGGGCAGGATTTCGCCCGTCGCCAGGCCCGCCAGGAAGCTAGTCAGGTCGCAGTCGAACGCCTCAAAGGTCAAGAAGCCACGCCCCCAGACGACGACACCCCAGTTTGCGGGCCGGCCGCGTGTGAGCCAGCAGAGATAGTCGCCGTAGTTGGTCTTCCCGAAAGGCAAGAGTCCGCCAGGCTCCGGCCAGAGCGCATGGGGCAGATTGTCCAACGTCCGGAGGTCGTCACAGATTACTCGCGCCTCATGCACGAGCCGAATATGGCGACTTTGAGCGGTCGGCAGATGGATGCCCACGGTCTCGAAGAAAGAGCCAGATCCGTAGAGGCGCGCGAAGTCCTTGTAATCCTGCGGCAAGGTCACGCCGAGTTCGGCTTCGATTGGCTCCCACGGACCGGCAAATGCGGTAGGTGGCCCGACGGGCGGTGGAGCGACTTTCACAAGCGCCTCGATGCTCATCTGCGACGTCCCGCCGAATTGCCGACAACTTGCGCTGAGGCCCCGCCCCTGGACGCGTAGGATGTCAGAACAAACGAGCCGAGACGCCGACGCAAGCGCTTCCACACAGGCCCGCGTCTCCGTTTGACGGATGGCCTCGGCCTAGTTACTTTCAAATAAAGACCTAATGACCGGGCCCACACTTTCAGGCGGATGGGCCGGCCGAAAATCTGCGGGGAGACGGCGATGAAGAAGCATGTTCTGGCGCTTGTACTGACCGCCCTGACCGGAGGCGCCGCCATGGCCCAGGCCCCAGCGAACTTCCCCGACGCGAAGGCCACCGATCCGGTCGCCATGGGCTGGATGGTCGGCTCCCCGCCGCCGCCCGAACGCACCATTCGCTTCGAGGACAGCAGCTTCCTGCAGTTCCCCCAGATCCGCTGGACGTTCTCGCACTGGCGCGAGCTGTACCCGACCACCGAGGTCTATCGCGGGGCAGGGCCGGTCGCCGCGCTGCCGCGCGCCGAGCGCGCCGATCTTGACGCCGTCACCTTCACGCCGCTGGGGGGCGCAGCGCCAATGACCTGGGAACAGTCGGTCGCCGCCAACTACACCGACGGCATCGTCGTGATGCACAAGGGCGCCATCGTCTATGAGCGCTATTTCGGCGCGCTGAAGCCTGAGGGCCAGCACATCGCCCACTCGGTGACCAAGTCGTTCGTCGGGACCATCGCCGCGACGCTGATCGCCGAGGGCAAGCTCGATCCGAGCGCCAAGGTCGCCCGCTACCTGCCGGAGTTGAAGGACAGCGCGTTCGGCGACGCGACCGTGCGCCAGGTGCTCGATATGACCACCGGCCTTGAGTACTCCGAGGTCTATGCCGACCCGAAGTCGGACGCCTGGAACTTCGTCCGCGCCGGCGGCATGCTGCCCCGGCCGGCGGGCTATGACGGCCCGAGGACGACCTTCGACTACCTGAAGACCCTCAAGAAGGCCGGCGAGCACGGCCAGGCCTTCACCTACAAATCACCCAACACCGAGGTCGTCGGCTGGCTGGTCAGCCGGGTCACCGGCCAACCGCTGGCCGAGGTGCTGAGCGAGCGGCTCTGGCGGCCGCTGGGCATGGAGCGGGACGCCTATATGCAGGTCGATTCCAGCGGCGCGGCCTACGCCGCCGGCGGCCTGAACCTGGAGCTTCGCGACTTCGCGCGGTTCTGCGAGATGATGCGCCAGGGCGGCCGCTTCAACGGCCAGCAGATCATCCCCGCCCCCGTGGTCGCCGACATCGCGCGCGGCGCCAGCAAGGCCGACTTCGCCAAGGCCAGCTACCAGACCCTGCCCGGCTGGAGCTATCATAACCAGTGGTGGGTCTCGCATAACGACCACGGCGCGTTCATGGCCCGCGGCGTCCACGGCCAGGCCTGCTACGTCGACCCCAAGGCCCAGATGAGCATCGTGCGCTTCGCCTCCTTCCCGCTGGCCTCGAACGTCAGCCTCGATCCCACCTCGCTGCCCGCCTACGACGCCATCGCCAAGCACCTGATGGCCAACCCCCGCTAGAGGCCCCAGGCGGGCGAAATCTTCCCGGCTGGCGGCTCGCCCCGCAATCTGTCACCAAATAGGTCCTCAACGCCGCTGGGGGACCATCGATGCGCGCCGAGGACAAGCGGGTCGAACTGACCCTCCGGGGGGTGGCCCTGGGCTGCCTGATCACGGTCGTGTTCACGGCCGCCAATGTCTATCTCGGCCTGCGGGTGGGACTGACCTTCGCCTCCTCGATCCCGGCGGCGGTGATCTCCATGGCGCTGCTGCGGGCGCTGAAGACCTCGACCATCTGGGAAAACAACATCGTCCAGACGGTGGCCTCGGCGGCGGGCACGCTGTCGTCGATCATCTTCGTCCTGCCAGGTCTGGTGATGGTCGGCTGGTGGACCGGCTTCCCGTTCTGGACCTCGTTCTGGATCTGCGTGATCGGCGGGGTGCTGGGGGTCATGTACACCATCCCCCTGCGCCGAGCCCTGGTGACCAATTCCGACCTGCCCTACCCGGAAGGCCGCGCGGCGGCCGAGGTGCTGAAGGTCGGCTCGGCCTCACGCGAGGCGGCCGGCGGCGGCGAGGCCAAGGCCGGGCTCTGGGCCGTGCTGGTCGGCTCGATCGCCTCGGCGGCGGTGGCCGCCCTGGTCGGCATGCGCGTCATGGCCGGCGAGATCGCCTACTGGTTCAAGCCCACCGCCACCACCGCGACCGGCATGGCCGGCGGCCTGCAGCTGGCGCTGCTGGGCGCCGGACACCTGATGGGCATCGCCGTCGGCATGGCCATGCTGGCCGGCCTGGTCATCACCTGGGGCGTAGCGGTGCCGATCATGACCCATCTGCACCCGGCCCTCACCGGCACGGCGGCCGAGATCGCCCAGGCCGCCTGGGCCCCCGATGTCCGGTTCATCGGCGCGGGCGCGATCGGCGCGGCGGCGATCTGGACCCTGGCCAAGCTGGCCGCGCCGGTCTGGGCGGGCCTGGCCTCCGCCATCCGCGCCTCCAGCATCCGTTCCAGCGGTCAGGGCGCGAGCCTGCCGCGCACCGAACGCGACATCCCCATCTGGATCGTCGGGGCCACCCTGCTCGGCAGCCTGGCCCCGCTGGCGGTGCTGTTCCACTCCTTCCTCTCGGCCGGTCCGCTGCAGTCGGTGCTGACGCCGCTGATCGTCGGCGGGGTGCTCTATGTGGTGGTGGCCGGGTTCCTGGTCGCAGCGGTCTGCGGTTACATGGCCGGCCTGATCGGCTCGTCCAACAGTCCGGTGTCGGGCTTGGCCATCCTGTCGGTGCTGGGCGCGGCCCTGCTGCTGGTCGCCCTGGCGGCCAAGACGGTGGGACCGACCGGTCATGCGGCGCTGGTCGCCTACGCCCTGTTCGTCACCGCCGTGCTGCTGAACGTCGCCACCATCGCCAACGATAACCTGCAGGACCTGAAGACCGGCCAGCTGGTCGAGGCCACGCCCTGGAAGCAGCAGGTGGCGCTGATCATCGGCGTCGTGGCCGGCGCCTGCGTGATCCCGCCGATCCTCGACGTGCTGAACAAGGCCTTCGGCTTCGCCGGCGCGGCGAACCTCGACACCATCTCCGACCAGCCGCTGGCCGCGCCGCAGGCGGTGCTGATCTCGACCCTGGCCAAGGGCGTGATCCAGGGCGACCTGCCGTGGACCTATATCGGCGTCGGCGCCGCGCTCGGCCTGGTGCTGGTCGTGGTCGACGAGCTGTTGCGGCGCACCGGCAAGTACAGCCTGCCGCCGCTGGGCGTCGGCATCGCGATCTACCTGCCCGCCGCCGTCACCCTGCCTGTGGTGATCGGGGCGGTGATCGGATGGATCTACGACCGCTGGGTCGCCAAGAAGCCGAACGGCGCGGCCGCCCAGCGCATGGGCGTGCTGCTGGCGTCCGGCTTCATCGTCGGCGAGAGCCTGTTCAACGTCGCCCTGGCCGGGCTGATCGTCGCCACCAACAATCCCTCGCCCATCGCGCTCGCGCCGACGAGCTTCCCCGAGCAGTTCATGTGGGCGGGCGCGGGCGTCTTCGCCCTGATCGTGCTCGGCCTCTATCTGTGGACTGAGCTCAAGTCCCGCGACCTGCCGCCGAGCGCGGCGATCTAGTCCTCGACATCGGCCTGCGGGCGGTCGTCGCCGGAGGAGACTTCGGCGTGCCACCGCCCCTTCTCGTCCTCATATTCGATGCTCGTGGTCGCGCCCGGCCGCTCCTGTTCGCGCGCCGCGGCGTGGGCCGCCCGCGAGGCTGCGTCATGGCTGGCGAAGGTTTCAGAATAGGTGCCGCCGACCCGGTAGGCCCAGCCTCCGTCGTGTTCGACGATCTCGTACTTTACCTCTGACATGGCCGCTCCGCTGGTCCTGAGCCGCCCCCGTCCGACAAGAAGGCTCGCCGATCAGCGCCGTTGCAAGCGCTACCGCTGCGGGCCGGGCGCCACGAAGGTTCCCGCGCGGCGGCGGCGGACGATCAACCCGCCCTTCGCCAGCGGCGCCAAGGCCTTGCTCACGGTCATTCGGGAGCAGCCGTAGGCGGCCATCAGCTCATGCTCGAACGGGATGCGCGCGCCCGGCGCCCAAGTCCCCGACGCGATCGCCTGGTAGATGTCGGCGCGGATCTTCTTGTAAAGCCAAGCGCCGCGGCCGGGGAGCATCGCCCCGTCAGTCTCGGCGTCTGTGCGTTCACCGATCACGGCTGGTTCGCGACCTTGCGCGTCTTGCGCTCGTCCTGCAGACGCTCGATGGGGTCCAGGACATAGGCGAAGTCCTGACGGCGGAAGCTGCGGAACAGCAGGATCACCCCGCTGAGGGCCAGCCAGGCCACGCCGCTCGCCACCGTGATGATCAGCGGATGGTTGAAGCTCTCGCGCTTGGTGTAGTCCATGATGTGGATCATCCAGAAGATGTCCCACAGCCGCCAGGTGTTGTTGCGGCGCTCCAGAACCTCGCCGGTCGTAGTCGAGAGCAGCAGCGTCGTCTGCTCCTTGTCGGCGAACTCCACTCGCCAGAGCGGCAGCGGCAGCGACCGGGTCTCGACGTCGCCGGTCTCGACCTTGCGAACCGAGGCCACCTTCTCCGAACCGCTGAAGGCGGCGATCGCCAACGCGGCGGCCTTGGCCTCGTCGACCGCGATCGTCTGGCCGCTGGTCGCATCGACCAGCTTCACGCCGGCCGGCGTCATAGCCTCATAGACATAGCCGTCGCCCAGCGGCCTCAGCTTCAGGCCCTGGATCGGGGCGCCGACCGCCTGCGACAGGCGCGCCAGGGTCAGGGGCTCGGCCGGAGCGATAGCGGCCGCCGGCTCACGAACCGAGGGCTCGCCCGAGACCTTGTGGTGGTCGAGCAGGGCCATCATCGCGCCGCTGATCGACCAGAGGACGAACTGCAGGCCAAGGATCAGGCCGAACCATTTGTGCAGGGTGCGGATCAGGAACATGGGGACCTCAGGCGCCGGCTTTGCGCGCGCGGCGACGGCGCCGGAAACTGTAGAGCAGGAGCCAGCCGCCGGTCAGCGAGGTGGCGACGGACATCCAGGTGGCGACACGCAGCAGGGTGTTGTTCATGTCCGTGCGCTCTTCGTAGTCCATGATGTGGAACATCCAGACGAAGTCGAAGGTGCGCCAAAGATCGTGGCGCTTGGCCACCAGCTCGCCGGTCAACGGCGAGATGTAGAGCGTCGGGCGCCACAGGCCGGCGAACTCCACCCGCCAGATCGGAACCGGACGGTTCTTGATTTCACTGGGGGCCGCATCAAGCAGCTCGATCTTCTCGATACCACCCACGCCGGCATAGTAGGACAGCGCCCGATCGCGCGCCGCGTCCTCGCCGATCGGCGACAGCAGCTCGCCGCTGCGGGCGTCGAACAACATGCGACCGGGGATCGCGTCGACGATATAGACCGGCTGGCCAAGCTGGGTTTCCAGCTTCACCGACCGCGTGCCGCCGGGGATCAGCGAGCCGGGCTCGACCAACCCGCCCAGGGCGATGGGCGCCGGCTCGGCCGCGCGCACCAGGTGGTCGCCGTGGATGGTGTCGATGTGGACCGCGGTCATATAGAGGCCGCTTACGGTCCAAAAGACCGCCTGCACGCCCATGATCAGGGCGAGCCACTTGTGGGTTTTTCGCGCCAAGGCTGGCAAGCGCATCTCAGGTTTCTCTCAACGCCGCACTGTTCTGGGAAACGACGCCGGATGGGATATGGGGGACCCGCCCGGCGCCAAGCCGTCTGACCTAGAACTGGTAGGTCAGGCGCACATAACCCCGACGACCGAGCAGGTCGTAGGTCATGGTGTCGGTGTTGCCGTCCGTGTAGCTCTTGATGAACGGCGCCTTGCGATCGAAGAGGTTGTCGACGCCGACGGCGATGTCGGCCTTCTCGGCGAAGCGATAGGCGATCTGGGCGTTGTGGTAGAACACCCGCGGCGCCTGGTAGCCGATGTCGTTTGGCGCGGCGTTGAAGTCGATGGCCTTGCCGATCATCTGAACCGAATAGGTGCCGGTCCAGGCCTCATCGGTGACCGAGAAGCTGGCGTTCGAACGCCACTTCGGGAAGCCGCCATTGCCGCTCCCGATCCGGCCGTCGAACTGGATCGGCGCAGCGCCTTCATAGGCGGTGATCAGATACTCGCCGAGATAGGTCGTGTTCCAGTCGAAGCTGGCGCGCGTCGGGCCCAGGTCGAAGTCGTAGTGGATGCCGATGTCGACGCCCTTCATCTCTTCCTTGCCGGTGTTGACCGGGATGGAGGAGAGGAAGTTGACCTCGCCGGTCAGCTTGCTGCGGGTGTAGTTGGACGGCCCGCAGAACGGATGGGTCAGGCCGGCCGAGGCGTAGCAGACCGCCAGCTTGGTGGAGCCGGGGATCGAGCGGATCGCGTCGGTGATCTTGATGTCGAAATAGTCGACCGTCACCGACAGGCCGCTGACCTGCGGCGGCGTGAAGACCACGCCCAAGGTCAGGGTCTTGGCCTTCTCCGGCTGCAGGTCCTCGTTGCCGCCATTGGTGGTCAGGATGGTGTTGCCGAGCTGCTTGAAGCCGGCCGGAACGCCCGAGGCCTTGCAGTTGGCGACCAGGGTGGCGTTGCCGCTCGTGCTGTAGCCGCTGCAGGGATCAGCGGTCGTCAGGTTGCCTTCGGAGGTGCCCCCGAACAGTTGCGGCACGCTGGGAACGCGGAAGCCGGTGCCGTAGGTGGCGCGCAGGCGCAGGCCTTCGATCACCGTCCAGTTGAGGCTGCCCTTGTAGGTCTGGTTGCTGCCGAACAGGTCGTAATCGGAATAGCGGATGGCCGCGTCGGCGACCAAGAGCTTCATCATCGGCAGGTCGGCCAGCAGCGGCGCCGAGACTTCCAGGTAGGCTTCCTTGGCCTGCATCTTGCCGGAGATGGACTCCTGCCGGTTGGAGTTGGCGATGCCTAGGACCGTCCGGGCGTCGGGGTCACGCCAACCCGTTTCCTCGCGATAGAGCAGGCCCGCGGCCGCGCCCACCGGACCAGCCGGCAGCTCGAACACGGTGCCCGAAAAATCGAGCGTCACGCTGCGCTGCTCGTTACCGCCGGTGTCGCGCGAGGTGTAGAGGACGTAGTCCAGCACTTCCTTCGACAGGCTGCCGGCGCCCAGATAGTCGCCGCAAGGTGTGGTCGCCCCAGGCGTACAGTCCAACGTCTGCTGTACGCGCTCCAGGTTGGCGATGTTGGTCATGGCGTCGATGCCGGTGTTGCGGCCCCAGTTCACCGCTGCTTCCCAGGTCCAATCGCCGACGATCTTGCCGCGGGCGCCGGCCACCAAGCGATAGGTGTCGGTTTCCTGGAAGAACTTACGCGGGCCGCCCTCGCCGACCCGGCGCGCCAGCAGGACCAGGTCCTGGCCGGTCGGGTTGTTCGGGTTCGAAGCCTTGATCGTGAAATCACGCAGCGGATCGTAGGCGCCGGTGGGGGTGGCCGGATTGTGGGTCAGCCCGCCAGGGGTGGCCAGCTGGTTGCTCTTGCGGTGAGTGAAGAAGAACTCGCCGAACAGGCTGACATTGTCGGTCAGGTCGTAGTCGGCCAAGAAGGCGGTGCTGACCCGCTCGATGGGCGAGACCGCGTTCAGGAACGGGTTCGAGTTGAAGCCGTGCTTGGCCCCATTGTAGGGCTCGAAGAACTGGCCGTCAGCGCCCGCCGTCTGGCTGAAATTGACGACCCGGCCGTCAGCCAGGCGCGCACGGCCGCCCAGGGTGTTGCCGCTGTACGAGCAGATCAGCGCGCCATTGCTCTCGCCGAGGGCGCAGGGCGCCCGGCTCGCCAGATTGACGGCTTCGGTCTTCTGATAGGTGAGCGCCGCGGTCACGCTGCCGCGATCTCCGCGCATGCCCCAGAGCAGGTCGACGGTGTATTCGGCGCCGTCGTTCTCGTCGGTGATCCCGTACTTGCCCGAGACCTTCAGCCCGTCGAAATCCTTGATGGTGATGATGTTGACCACGCCGGCCACGGCGTCGGCGCCGTAGATGGCCGAGGCGCCGTCCTTCAGGATGTCCATCCGGCCGATGATCGCCGTCGGGATCATGTTGAGGTCGGGCGCGCTGTTGGCCCCGGTGCCGCCGTTCACGACCCGGCGGCCGTTGATCAGGGTCAGGGTGCGGTTGATGCCCAGGCCGCGCAGGTTCACCTGCGCCGTGCCGTAGCCGTTGCCGGTCCAGTAGGCGCTGGTCTGGCCGCCGGCGGCGCCGGCCGAGGCCGGAAGGCGCTGCAGCAGCGTTTCGACATTGGCGATGCCGGTGTTGGAGATCTGCTCCTGGCTGACCACCGTCGCTGGCCCAACGCCGCTGATGTCCACCCGCTTGATGCGGCTACCGGTGACGACCACTTCCTCAACGGCGCGCTCGGCGCTTTGAGCAAAGGCCTGACCACCCACCATGGCCGTCGTCAGCAGTGCGCTGGCGAACAGCAGATTCTTCGAAATACGGCTCATGCCGACCCCCTCATTCCCTCAGATCCACAGCTCGACCTGCCCGGCCGCGCCCTTCATTCGTCGAACTGTCTTGGCGTCCCACCCCGAGGCGTCAAGACATGTATATACATATTAAGTGGCGCAAACCCGGAACGATCCACTCCAAAATCTGCGCAAATAGGGAAAAATATCCCAAAAAATGGACCGTATCGGAATAGAATTCCAACACCTCGCCACCTTGCACCGAAAACGTCGTTATTTTGATTTTGATCAACACTTTCGGTCGACCCGCAACAAATTGTCAAAATGATCAAACAATATGCAGCCGCTCTTGATACATAGTCGACCAAAGAAGCAAATGGTCGCGCCGAAAATGCGCCTACAGTTTCGCCTACGACCTCATTCAATTGATCGGAGGTCCGACATTTATTGAAAGTAGCTCGAATGAAATCGCTCTCGAACAGCTATTAGCCGAACGAAGTCGATATCTATTCAGATTTGAGACGAACTTTTCTTATCCCTCCTCGAACCCACCCCGACCGGATCGCGTAGCGATCTCAGCCGCTCGATTGGGATACGCACCGACCGCCACGATCCCTCACTTTTGCCTGCGGCGCGCCGTGACAAGGGGACCAGTTCGCCCGAGGTTCGGAGGGATCTGGCGGCGGGCGAGCCTCGCCGCGCCGCCAGGGCCTCACGTTCTTAGAAGGGGCGGACGCCGACGATCACCTGACCGTTCAGTTGGAAGCGGATCTTCGCGCCCACCTTCATCTGCCCGATCAGCGCCTTGTCGGCGACCTTGAAGGGCATGACCATCGCCGGCCAGTTTAGCGCCTTGATCGGATCATGGGCGATGGTGACCGAGCCGGTCTTGGCGTCAATCTTCTTCACCACGCCGACCCCTTCGACGGTTCCGGCGGCCGGCGCCGCGGCCTGGCCCGAATGATCGGCATGGCCCGCGTGCTGCGCCGCGGCGGTGGAGGTCACGGTGAGGGCGGCGGCGAGCGCCAGGATGATGGTCTTCATTTACGTCTCCAGAGATGCGCGTTCAGCGCCTGTTGGGTGCGGCCGAAACCGCGGAAAAATCGAACGCCTCGCCCCGGCCCCTAGAACCAGGCCCGGACGCCGACGACGAAAGTGGTGCTGTCGCGGTCTTCGCCCGCCGCACGGGCCAGATCGGCGGTCTCGCCGAACTTCCGCTCGTGCATGACCCCGACATAGGGGCCGAACTCGCGCCTGAACTCGTAGCGCAGACGCAGGCCGACCTCGGCATCGGTGACCCCCGAGCCGATCCCCAGTTCGCGCACCTTCTGGGCCGCGAGGTTGAGTTCGGCGCGAGGCTCCAGCACCAGCTTCTGGGTCAGGCGGACGTCGTAGGAACCTTCCAGCCGCGCCGACAGGTCGCCCTTGTCGGACAGGAAGGCCGCGCCCTCCAGCTCGAACCAGTAGGGCGCGACGCCTTCGAAGCCGAGCGTCGCATAGGTGCGCGACGGGCCCGGCTCGAAGTCGTGCCGCACCCCAACCTGCCAATCGAAATACGGCCCGATCGGGCGCGAATAGAGCGCCTGAAGTTCGGCGCTGTGCAGGTCGCCGCCGAAGACGCCCTCACCAGACGACTTCAGCACCAGCCGGTGCTGATCGCCGCCGTACCAGGCCTCGCCTTCCCAGGCATAGGCGTCGTCGCCGGACTGAGGCCGGACCTCGGCGGTCGAGAGCATGACCTTCCAGGCCGTGCCGCCGCCATGCTCGAGCGCGAGTTGCGCACGCGCCGCGGCCATGGCCTGCGGGCTGTAGAAGCGCTCGGCCGCACGGTCGGTCGGGACTGGGGGAGCGGGCTCGGTCCCGATCGCCTCATCAGCCGGAGCCGCCGACATGGCCGACATGTCATGGCCCGCATGGGGATCGGCCGGAGCAGGCGCCGCCGGCATGACGTGGCCTGCATGAGGGTCGGCCGGGGCCGCGGGCGGCGGCATGACATGCCCGGCGTGCGGATCAGCGGCCTGCGCCAGGGCGGGCGTGGAAAGAACGAGCGGCAGCAGGCCGATCAGCATCAACCGGCTCATGCGGCGCCTCCATCGAGCGGCCGCACGGTGACGACATTGAACATGCCCGCGTGCATGTGGAACAGCAGGTGGCAGTGGAACGCCCAGTCCCCCGGCTCATCGGCCGTCAGGTCGAAGGCCACCTTGCCACCCGGCAGCACATTGACCGTGTGCTTGCGCGGATTGTGCCCAGGCTTGCCGGTCACCACCTCGAAGAAGTGGCCGTGCAGGTGGATCGGGTGCGCCATCATCGAGTCGTTGATCAGCACCACGCGCACCCGCTCGTTGAAGCGGAACGGGATCGGCGCCTTCAGATGGCTGAACTTCTCGCCGTCGAACGCCCACATGAAGCGCTCCATGTTGCCGGTGAGATGGATCTCCATCTCCCGTGACGGCGGCCTTGGATCGGGGTTCGGGTCCAGAGAGGCCAGGTCGGTATAGACCAGCACCTTGTGGCCGACATTCTCCAGGCCCTGGCCGGGATCGCCGGTGCGATCGGCCGGCATCGGCGAGATCATCTGCACGCCAGGCCCCATCTTCACGCTCGGCGCGTTGCGCGGGTCCAGCATCATCGCGCTGTGGTCCATGTCGCCATGGTCCATCCCGGCCATGCTGGACATGTCCATGCCCATGTCGCGCATGTTCAGCAGCGGCCGCTCACGCAGCGGCGGCACGGCGGCGACCATGCCCGGGCGCGGGGCCAGGGTGGCGCGCGCCATGCCCGAACGGTCGGCGGCCTCAGCCACCAGGGTGTAGGCCTGATCTTCCGTGGGCTGAACGAGGAAGTCGTAGGTCTCGGCCGGCGAGATCTGGAACTCGTCGACCTCGACGGGCCGCACGTTCTGGCCGTCGGCCTGGACCACGCTCAGCTTCAGGCCCGGAATGCGGACATTGAAGATGGTCATGGCGGCGGCGTTGACGAACCGCAGCCGCACCCGCTCGCCGGGCTTGAACAGGCCGGTCCAGTTGTCCTTCGGCCCATGGCCGTTGATCAGGAAGGTGTAGGTCGAGCCGGTGACGTCGAGAACGTCGGTCGGGTCCATGCGCATCTTCGACCACTCGACGCGGTCCTCCAGCGGCTGGTCCTTGCCCGCGAGCAGGCCGCCGACCGTCTGCTTCTGCATGTTGAAGTAGCCGGCATGGGCCTTCAGCTTCCGCATCATCGTGTGCGGATGCATGAAGCTGTAGTCCGACAGCACGACCACATGCTCGCGGTCATAGGCGACGGGATCGGCGCCGGCCGGGTCGATGACGATGGGACCGTAGTGGCCCATCTGCTCCTGCAGCCCCGAGTGGCTATGGTACCAGTAGGTGCCGTTCTGACGGACCTTGAACTCGTAGTTGAAGGTCTCGCCCGGCTTGATGCCGGGGAAGCTGACGCCGGGCACGCCGTCCATCTGGAACGGCAGCAGCAGGCCATGCCAGTGAATTGAGGTGTCCTCGTCCAGGCGGTTGGTCACCGACAGCCGAACGTCCTGGCCTTCCTTCAGCCGCACCAGCGGCCCGGGCACCGTGCCGTTGATCGTCACGGCGTGGCCCTTGCGGCCATCCACCTTGAACGGCGTGTGACCGATGGTGAGCTTGATGTCCTCGCCCGACACGGTGGGCAGGGTCGAGAGCAGACCCGGCGTGGCGCTCTGCGCCCAGCTGGGCAGCATGGCGCTGACCGCCAGCCCCCCGCCGATCATGGAAGCGCCGCGCAGCAGTTGGCGCCGGTCGAGATCCCTCATGTTACGCGGTCCTCAGAAATTCGGAGATAGGCCGCGGCGCATCGGAACGCGGAGCGGCGGGTACGGATACTAAAGGTCATGCTCGGCGAAGAATGAGGATTCCCACGATGGGAGGGTCAAGACGCGGTACACAACAGATACGCACGCGCCGCGCGTCTCCCTCACTCGCCGGGGTCGAAATCCCTCAACCCCAACGCATCGCTCAGTTTCCGCCGGGCGCGATAGACCCGCGTCTCGATGGTCTTGGCCGAAACGCCCAGCAGCTGGCCCGCCGCCTGGTGGGACAGGTCTTCGAAGCAGGTGAGGATCAGCGGCTCCTTCAGCTTGGTCGGCAGGGCGGCGATGGCGCGGTCGAGCGCCGTCTGGCGCTCACGTCCGATCAGGCTGGCCTCGGCGTCGGGCGTCTGATCGGCCTGGGCTAGGGTGTCCTGCGCCTCCAGCGGGCGAGTTCCAAACACCATCCGGCGCACGGTCTCGCGCCGCCCGCGGTCACGGCACTTGTTCAGGGCGATGGTCCGCAGCCAGCTGCCGAACGGACGCGCGCCGTCATAGCGCCCGAGGTTGTTCCAGACGGCGACGAAGCTTTCCTGCACGGCCTCATAGGCGGCGTCGGCGTCGCCGACATAGCGACGCACGAACCGATAGAGGCCGTCCTTGTGGCGGCGCATCAGTACGGTGAAGGCGCGATCCTCCCCGGCCAGCGCCCGTGACGCCAGCTCGGCGTCCGTCGCGTCGTCCAGGTCGTTCACTTCGTTTCTTCGGTCAGAGCCTCTGACACGCGCTTGTCGAAGATCGCGGCCTGGTTGGGGGTCAGGATCGCCCGCATGTCCAGAATGTGGACGATGGTTTCCTTCTGGAGCTCGCCCATGACGTCATGGAAGTGCTCGATCGCGCTCTTCACCTCTGGCGAATAGCGATGCTGGGTCTCGATGGCGGCGGCGAGTTCGGCGTTGGCCAGCCGCAGTTCGGCCTCGCGGGCCCGGCGGCGGACCGCGAACTCGGTCTCCAGGATCTCCAGCTTGGCCTTCTGGTCGGTGCTCAGGTTCAACTTGCCATGCAGGAAGGAATGCAGCGACGGCTCGCGCTCGGCCCGCAGCACGTATTTCGCGCCGCCCCAGGCGCCCAGTCCCGCCGCCAGCGCGACCAGGACCAGCGTCAGCAAAAGTCCGCGCAGCCCCTTCAATGGCCGCCGCCCAGCAAGGTGGACGGCGCCAGGTGGGTGTTGACGGCGAAGACCGAGGTCTCGGTCGGGTGAGCGGCCGCCGCGACAGCCGAAGCCCCACCCACGGCGACGCCGACGACCAGCGACATGGCGATCGCCGCGGTTCGCAGCGGAATGAACGCGCCGAAGCTCCCGCGTTGCGGGCGCCGCTCGGCGATCACCCGCCACACGGCGGGCTCGACCTGGCTGAGATCGCGATCTGGCCCCTGCGCCCGAAGGCCGGTGATCAGGTCGTCCAATGGGTGACTCATCGAAAACTCCGCGAACGTCGCACCTGATATACGCCACGGGACGCCCAAACCCTCAACTGAGGGATGAAGCCATCGCCTGCGTATCTGCCTTATCGACACTGCTGGACGTGAAACATGACCCTTGAAGCCGCCGTCCTCCCCCGCCGTGGACTGATCCTGGGCCTGACCGCCGCCCTGGTCGCCGGGGGCTCTGCCCAGGCGGCGAGCCGCAACATCACGGTCTACAAGACGCCCTACTGCGGCTGCTGCAAGGGCTGGATCACCCACATGAGCCGCGCCGGCTTCAGCCCGAAGGTCATCGAAATCGAGGATCTGGCCCCGATCCGCGCCCGGCACGGCGTGCCGTTCCGCCTGTCGTCCTGCCACACCGGCCTGATCGGCGGCTATGTCGTGGAGGGCCACGTGCCGCCCAAGGACATCGTGCGCCTGCTGGCCGAACGCCCCAAGGCGCTCGGCCTCACCGTCCCTGGCATGCCGATCGGTTCGCCCGGCATGGAGGTTCCCGGCGGCAAGACCGAAGCCTACGAAACCCTGCTGCTGCTCGACGCCAACGGCCGCACCAAGGTCTTCGCCCGGCACGGCTGATCGGCGTTTCGCCTAGAGCCGCTCGGCGTGCCAGGCCACGTGGTCGGCGACGAAGCTGGTCATGAAGAAGTACGAGTGGTCGTAGCCCTCCTGCATCCGCAGGGTCAGGGCCACGCCCGCCGCCTCGCAGGCGACCTTCAGCAGTTCCGGCTTGAGCTGGTCGGCCAGGAAGTTGTCGGCGGTTCCCTGGTCGACCAGGATCTCCGACACCCGCGCCCGGCCCGCCTCGACCAGCAGGGCCGCGTCGTGTTCGCGCCAGGCGGCCTCGTCGGGGCCAAGATAGGCGGTGAAGGCCTTCTGGCCCCAGGCGCACCGGGTCGGCGAGCAGATCGGCGCGAAGGCCGAGACCGACTTGAACAGCTCCGGGTGGCGCAGGGTGAGCGTCAACGCCCCATGCCCGCCCATCGAGTGCCCGAACACCCCGCGCCGCGCGCCCTCGAGCGGGAAGGCGCCCTCCACCGCCGCGATCAAGTCACGAACGACGTAGCTCTCCATCTGGAAGTGCGCCGCCCAGGGCGCCTGGACCGCATCGACATAGAAGCCGGCGCCCTGCCCCAGGTCATAGGCGGGGTCGTCAGCCACGCCCTCGCCGCGCGGGCTGGTGTCGGGCGCGACGATGGCCACGCCGGCGCGGGCCGCCGCGGCGTAGGCGCCGGCCTTGGTAGTGAAGTTGTCCTCGGTGCAGGTCAGGCCCGACAGCCAGATCAGATAGGGGACCGGCCCGTCGGCCTGCGGTAGGAAGACGCTGAACCGCATCGGCGTGCCGGTCGCCGCGCTAGCGTGCCGGCAATAGCTCAAGGTTCCGCCATGGACCCGATGCTGCTGAAGAATTTCGACGCTCATCGACCCAGAACTCCCCGCGCTTGCGCGCCGCCAGACAAGCCGGTTCCATACCGCCCAGGAACACGGGAGGACAATCGATGAACCGGCTCGTCATTGAGACACCCTATATGCGCCTCAGCTAGAACGAGGCCGACATGACCGCTCCCGAACTCCGACCCTTGACCCCAGGCGACCTGCCGGCGGTGATGGCTATCCAGAAATCGGCCTTTGACCCGCTCTATCTGGAACCCCAGAAGGCGTTGGGCAGCCGACTGAAGATCGCCCCGAGCTGCTGCTGGGGCGCGTTCCGGGGCGGCGACCTGCTCGCCTATATCCTCAGCCATCCCTGGCCGGCCGGCAGCCCCCCGCCGCTCGGTCAGGCCCTGCCGCCGCCGCCGGCCTGCGACAACTGGTTCGTCCATGACCTGGCCATCAGCCAGCAGGCGCGAGGCCTGGGGCTCGGCCGCGATCTCGTGCGCGCCGGGGCCGGAGCCGCCCAGCAACTTGGCCTGGTTCGCGGCGACCTGATCGCCGTCCAGGGCGCCTGGAGCTTCTGGGCCAAGCTCGGCTACGCCTCCCCCGCCACGATCCCCGAGGCCCTCAAGGCCAAGGTCGCCGGCTATAGCCCCGACGCCCGCTATATGACCGCGACCCTCTCGGAGCTGACCGCCTGACTCATTGATCGCGCTCCGGTTTTCGACAACCCTCGCGGGAACTACGGCGCCGCTTAGCCATTATAGGCATCTCGGCGCGCGCGCTTTTTGGGGAGTTTGTCATGCTGTCTCGCATCCTGTTGGCCTCGATGATCCTGCTCGGGGCTTCCGCGCCCGCGATGGCGCAGGACCGCATGGCGCCCAATGCTCAACTGTTCTCCGGCCCGAACTATACCGGCCGCAGCCTGACGATCATGCGCGAGACGCCGATCATCCAGGCCTCCTGGGCGCCGCGCAGCATCCGCATGGGCGGCGGCAGTTCCTGGGAAGTGTGCGAGCAACGCTACTTCCGCGGCCGCTGCACCGTCCTAAGCGGCAGCAGCACCAACCTCATGCAGCAGTTGGGCATCAGCGGCATCGGTTCGATCCGGCCCGCCCCCGGCGGCCCCGTGACCCTGCCCGGCATTCCCCCCGGCGGCGGCGGCGGCGGCGGCCAATCGCTGAAAGGCATGGCGGCCGAGTTCTTCCCGGCCCCGGAGTATCGCGGCCGCCGCATCGACTCCTGTAATTCCCAAGGCGGCTCGGCGGCCTGCGTCGCCCGCGAGGCCGACACCTTCTGCAAGTCGATCGGCTATGTCCGCGCTAAGAACAGCGCGGCCGAGACGGTCAGCGGGCGGATCATGCTGGCCGACGTGCTCTGCTCGCGGTGGAACTGATGCGGCTCTTCGCTGCCCTCAGCCTCGCCGCCGTCATGACCACAGCCTGCGCCACCACCCCGCCCGCCTCCGGCGGGGGCGGCTCCATCGCCGGCCCCGAATGGCGGCTGGAGGATCTGCTCGGCGGCGGGATCATCGACCGCTCGCACGTCACCCTGACGTTCGGCCCCGAGGGGAAAACCTCCGGTTCGGGCGGCTGCAACCGCTACTTCGGCAGTTGGACGCAGGCGGGCTCCAAGCTCACCCTGGGCAAGATGGGCTCCACCATGATGGCCTGCGCGCCCTCGCTGATGGAGCAGGAGGGCAAGTTCCTGCGGTCGCTGGAAACCGCGTCCAGCTACGCCTTCACCCCCGACGGCGCCCTGGTGATCACCACCGCCCAAGGCCCGCTGAAGTTCCGCAAGGATTGACGTCTTTCCTCCCCTGCGTAGCGGGGGAGCAACCATGTTCAGGCTGGGGGTTGTCGCAGCCATGGCTG
>ERZ1292645.103-Hain-H14-02um-R2-103-length-39327-cov-8_pt1 | contig 36990 bp, 38 predicted proteins | sample MGYA00564401_ERZ1292645 | MGnify/ENA primary metagenome ERZ1292645 (study PRJEB36523, sample SAMEA6512644) | groundwater metagenome | collected 2019-01-09 | study: AquaDiva: Metagenomics assemblies of 32 groundwater samples | reverse complement strand
TTCTGCATACATAACCACCAGCCTGTGGGCAATTTCGGGCATGTCATTGAAGACAGCTATAGAAATGCCTATCTTCCGTTTCTTAAAGCGATTAAGAAATATCCGTCTATAAAACTTTCATTTCATATTACAGGCTATCTTCTGGACTGGCTTCTGGAAAATCACATAGAGTATATTGAGTTGCTCAGGGAGATGGTAAATAAGGGACAGGTTGAGATGATGGGCGGGGGCTATTATGAGCCAATCCTTGCGGTTATACCGCCGCAGGACAGGATCGGCCAGATACGGATGATGTCGGATAAGCTGAAAGATGTTTTCGGCAAAAGGCCAAGGGGGGTGTGGCTTGCAGAGAGGATATGGGAGCCGCAGTTGCCCCTGTATTTAAAAGAGGCCGGCATGGAGTATATTGTTGTGGACGACTATCATTTTATGAAGGCCGGACTGAGGAAAGAACAGTTGACAGGTTATTATATAACAGAGGATTTGGGCAAGACCTTGAAGGTATTTCCGGGGAGCGAGCGCTTAAGATATATAATACCTTTTGAAACGGTTGATAAGTTTTTAGAAAATATCAGATGGGTTGAGACACTTGGTCCGAACCCTGCGGCAATCTTTGCTGATGACGGCGAAAAATTTGGCACATGGCCGGGCACGCATCAATGGGTCTACAAAGAGGAGTGGCTTAAAAAATTTCTTGAAGCAGTAGTAGAAAATAAGGAACTTGTTAAGCCGGTAACCTTTTCTGAATATATAGATGATAACGAACCGCTTGGAAGGGTCTATCTCCCCACAACATCTTATATAGAGATGGGTGAATGGGCACTGCCTGCTGAGGCAGCTGAGACATATACTAATTTGATTAACGAAGTCAAGACATGGCAGGATGGAGAAAGGATTAAGAGATTTTTGCAGGGAGGTTTTTGGAGAAATTTCTTTGCCAAATATCCTGAGGCAAACTGGCTGCACAAGAGGATGCTGATGGTGAGCGAAGAAGTCAGAAGTAGCGGCGATTCGCGAATCGCCACTACTTCTCATTTATACATGGCGCAGTGCAATGACGCATACTGGCATGGGGTGTTCGGCGGGCTTTATCTGCCGCACCTCCGGAGGGCGGTTTATGAGAATCTGATTAAGGCGGAGAATCTTATTGAAGAGATTGCGGATTGCGGATTGCGGATTGCGGAATTAAAATCCAAAATCCAAAATCCGAAATCCGAAATCATAATACAGGAAGCGGACTTTGACGCTGATACATTTAATGAGATTCTTATCAGGACACCGCAGCTCAATCTTTTTTTTAGTCCTCATAACGGCGGTTCGCTTATAGAAATGGATTACAGGCCAAAGTGTGTAAATCTTTCCAACACCCTTTCACGGTGGGAAGAGGGGTATCATCATAGGGTCAAGAGACAAAGTAGTGAGACAAATAAAGGCGAGGCTAAGAGCATCCACGATTTAACCGTGTCAAAGGAAGAAGATCTGGAAAAATATCTCTTCTTTGACAAATATCGGAGGGTGTCTTTGGTCGACCATTTTTTGAAAAAGGAAGAGACGTTGGATGCTTTTAGAATGTCGACGTATGAAGAGCTTGGCGATTTTATTGATAGGCCGTATGAAAGCAGGGGTCAGGGGTCAGGGGTCAGGGGTCAGAATGATAAAGCCGTTAATATTATTTTAAGCAGAGAAGGTAAAGTAAAAAATTATGACATGAGAGTTGAGAAACAGCTATTTATAAAAGGTAATGAGATAGATATAAAATATCTTGTGACAAATCTTGCGATGCAATCCCCTCCTCCCCCCTTTAATAAAGGGGGGGGAGGGGGGGATTTACGGTTCGGCGTAGAATTTAATCTTGTATTACCGTGCTGTGACGGGCCTGACGGTTTTTATGATATTCAACCTGCCTATTCCCCCTTTAAAAAAGGGGGGGCAGGGGGGGATTTAGGACTTGGAAGCGCCGGAGAGATTGCCGGTATCAGACAGATAAGCATGGTGGATAAATGGACAAAGATGAGGGTGTCTTTCAGCTTTGATAAAGACACATCTTTTTGGAGATTTCCGATAGAGACAGTTTCCCTTTCCGAGGCCGGGTTTGAAAAGATATTCCAGGGCTCATGTCTTTTATTTTTCTGGGACATCTCTATTGATAAGACATTTGAAACAGGTTTTAAAATTAAGATAGAATCAATGTAACCCCCCACGCCAAAATCTTTGGTGTGGGGGTAAAGGAAGGAATCGTGGCCAATAAAATATCTCCTAATTTTATAAAAAAGATAAAGGCTGTAAAACTCCTTGCCCTTGATGTTGACGGCGTTATGACCGACGGCCGTATTATTTATGACGATGAGGGGAAAGAGACAAAGGTATTTGATGTGAAGGACGGGCACGGCATAAAGCTCCTGATGCGGGTAGGGATAGATGTGGCGATAATCACTGCCAGAGAATCCAATGTTGTCCTTCACAGGGCAAAAAACCTTGGGATAGAGCTGGTATACCAGAAAGCTATGGATAAGGTTGCAGCGCTGGAGGATATATTGAAAAGGAAAGAGTTAATTTCAGAACAGGTTGCGTATATCGGAGATGAACTGGTTGACATACCGCTTTTACGCAAGGTTGGTTTTGCCATTGCTGTAAGGGATGCGGTAAAGGATGTAAAAAAGTATGTTGACTATGTGACGGTAAAAAACGGAGGCTGCGGCGCAGTCCGCGAGGTATGCGAGTTGATACTCAAGACGCAGGGCAGATGGGCTGAGGTGATGGAAAAATCTTTACATATTTAATGAAAGTGGTATAATTTTTGCTATGAAACGCATGATTAAGCCTATCCTTGTTATATTTCTCATTGCAGCGGTATTTGCTGTCGGGACATTCCTTTATATAAATAATAAAATACATAAAGGATTGAGCGGCACATTGGTAAAATCCTCTAAGGCGGACATAAGGATTGAGAAGGCCAGATATGTGGAGACCAGAGATGGCCAAAAGGAATGGGAGCTTGAGGCAGACTCAGCCCAGTATTTTAAAGATGACAATCTGACGGTTTTTGAGAATGTAAAGGTTATATTTTATTCTCAAAATGGAGAGAACTATACATTAATAGGAAGGGAAGGCAGGTTGAGGAATGACAGCAAGGACATGGATATTGTTGGAAATGTGGTGGTTACATCAACTGACAACTATCAACTTAAAACCGACTCGCTACAGTATATCGCAGGGGTTAGACAGATAAGCACAAAAGACAGGGTGTTTTTTACAGGTCCGGGTATTAATATTGAAGGAACCGGATTTCTGGCAGATATGATAACAGAAAGGGTTTCTGTGTTTGCAAATGTCAGGACAGTGGTGCAAGATGCGGCGCTATAAAAGACGGTTACAAGTTACAAGTCACAAGTCTGGTGTCTGGTGTCTGGTGTCTGTATTTTTGCTGCTTACTGCCCCCAGTTTTGCCGGAGAAAAAAAAGTTGCCGCCCCCCCCTCTCCTGTCTCACCGTCGCCGGAAAGCCAGCCTATAACAATTACCTCCAACAACATGGAGGCAAGGAAGAAGGAGAATCTTGTTATATTTAAAGGCGATGTGAAGGCGGAGCAGAAGGATTATACGCTTTATGCAAAAGAGCTGTATGTCTATTATGCCGACGGTAAAGAGATAAAAGAAATGATAGCAATAGGGAATGTCAGGATAGTTCAGTTAAACAAGGTGGCAACCGGAGAAAAGGCAGTTTACACCAGAGAGAACAGGACAGTTATTCTTACAGGAAGACCGCAGGTAAAAGAGGATTGTGATGTTGTTAAAGGCGATAAGATAACCATCTTTCTGGATGAAGATAAAAGTTTGGTAGAAGGTGGCGCAAATAATAGAGTTAAGGCAGTTGTGCATCCAAAGGATGAAAAAAACAAGGTAAAATGCAAGTAATTAAGCTTTCAACCCGTAATCTTATAAAATCCTTTAAAGGCAAAAGGGTAGTTGACGGGGTGGGCATGGAAGTCGGGCCGGGTGAGGTAGTAGGGCTTTTGGGGCCGAACGGGGCAGGCAAGACAACTATATTTTATATGGTAGTGGGCCTTATCGGCCCTGAATCCGGCGAGGTGTTTCTGGGCGAAGAGGATATTACGCATCTTCCAATGTATAAGAGGGCAAGGAAGGGCATAAGCTATCTTCCGCAGGAGCCGTCTGTTTTCAGAAAACTTACTGTAGGAGAAAATATTAAGGCAGTGCTTGAATTTCTTGAGCTATCGGAGGATGAAGAGGAGGCGCGGCTTTCGGGTCTTCTTGAGGAGCTTGGCATAACCCATCTAAAGGACAGCAAGGCATACGCCCTTTCAGGCGGCGAGAGGAGAAGGGTTGAGATAGCGCGGTCTCTGGTTAATTCGCCTTTATTCATATTATTGGATGAGCCGTTTGCCGGCATAGACCCGATAGCAGTGGCTGATATCCAGGATATAATAATCAAGTTGAAGAATAAAGGCATCGGTGTTTTGCTGACAGACCATAATTGGCGTGAGACACTTGGGATATGCGACAGGGCCTATATCATAGATGGAGGAAAGATAATAGAGGAAGGGACGCCTGATACGATAATGGAAAGCAAGAAGGTAAGAGAGGCGTATCTGGGGGAAAAATTCAGTAATATAGAGTCAGAGAGTCAAAGGGTCAAAGAGTCAAAGTTTTTACTATGATTCTCTGATACTCGGACACTTTGACACTTTAATTTAAAACCTATGGCGCATGAAATAAGACAAGACATAAGATTGTCGCAGCAGATTATGATGTCGCCGCAGCTCCAGCTTGCCATAAAACTCCTCCAGCTTTCAAGGCTTGAGCTTGCGGAAATGGTGAGAGAAGAAATGGAAAGCAATCCCACCTTGGAGGAAGATGGCGTTCAGGATGCCGCAGAGTCAACTTCTGATGCTCAATTGAACCCGCAAAAAGCGAGAGAGGTAGATTGGGAGGCATATTTAGAAAATTGCTATGAGAGGCCCCTGAGGGGCGCCAACTTTTCAGAGGAATCAGAGGAATCCCCCATTGAGGCCACCCTTACTAAAAAGCCGACACTTGTGGAACACCTGATGTGGCAGCTTCATCTCTCATCTTTAACTTCAGAAGAGATGCTGGCTGGAGAATTTATAATAGGCAATATTGATGAAGACGGTTATTTAAGGATTGGTGAAAATAATGGGGATGAAACATCTTACTTAAAGTCTATAATGCAGGAAATTGCAACGGCAATCGGTGTAAGCGAAGATATTGTTGAGGGTACTATTAAGAAGATTCAGCAGTTTGACCCGATAGGTGTGGGTTCAAGAACCTTGAAGGAGTGTCTTTTAACACAGGCTGAATTCCTTGGCTGCAGGAACAGGATTGTTGAAGAGATAATCAACCATCATCTTATTAATCTTAAAAACAAGAATTATAAGAAAATAGCGGCTGACTTAAATATCCCGATGGCTGATGTTATAGATGCAGTAAAGGTAATTATGGGATTTTGCCCCCGCCCTGGCAGCACATACGGTCAGTCCGAAGCCAATTGGGTAATTCCTGACATATATATACAGAAGATGGACGGAGATTATGTAATATTTCTTAATGAAAATGGCCTTCCGAAATTGAAGATAAGCCCTTATTACATGACACTACTCGCTAAAAATGGGAGAGGAACCGACGCAACAAAGACGTATGTGCAGGAAAGACTTCGTTCAGCCAGATGGCTTATACAAAGCATTCACCAGAGGCAGCGTACCATATATAAGGTGGCGCAAAGCATCGTAAAATTTCAGAGAGAGTTTTTTGATAACGGCCCCTGTTTTGTAAAGCCCCTTATCCTGAAGGATGTGGCGGCAGATGTTGGAATGCATGAGTCCACCATAAGCAGGGTTACTTCAAATAAATATGCCCATACGCCGCACGGCATATTTGAATTGAAATATTTTTTCAGCCCTAAGATAAATACAACCGATAGAGCAGACAATATGTCGGCTAAAAGTGTTGTGGAAAAGATTAAGAATATCTATGCTGCGGAGGACGCAACTAAACCGTTGAGCGACCAGAAGATATTGGAAATACTCAGAGGCTCAGGGATAAATATTGCAAGGCGGACAATAACAAAATACAGAGAGGCTATGGGTGTTCTCTCGGCCTGTAAGAGGAAGAGGTTGTTTTGATATCATGAAGCTTGCTGACATTCTAAACCAAGACTGTATAATACCCGACCTTAAAGGGCATGAAAAGCGTGAAGCGCTTGAAGAGATGGCCGAAAAACTTGCCTTCAGGTTTGCTGATCTTAATAAGGATAAGCTCTTAGAGGCGATTCTTGAAAGGGAAAGGCTTGGCAGCACCGGCATTGGTTATGGCGTTGCAATACCTCATGTGCGGCTTAAAGGTGTGAATGCTATTGTCCTCCTCTTTGGCAGAAGCATTAAAGGGGTGGAATTTCAGGCTATGGATGAAAGGCCTGCCCATCTGTTCTTTCTGATAGCGGCGCCGGAAGATTCTAATACAGCGCATCTCAAGATCCTGGCCAGAATATCCAGTCTTTTAAAAGACGCCGGATTTAGAAAGCAGCTTATGGAGGCATCTACCCAGGAAGAAATATATAACATAATAGTTGAAGAGGACAGGAAACTCAGTTGAATAGGACGGCTAAGGATATTATAACTATCACGGTAGATGAACTGTTAAAAGAGACCGCAGAAAGATTTGGACTTAGACTTGCGGGCGGTAAAAAAGGTCTTTCAAACAAGGTAACTACATCCCGAATCCAGAAACCCGGATTGTTATTGACAGGCCTGAAAGAGCAGCTTCATCCTGAAAGGATACAGATTTTCGGAAAGGCTGAGATAGAATATTTAAATGGCCTCACTTCTGACAGGCTCAAAGAAGCGCTTAAAAGGCTTAAGAAGGCAGCTACCCCTTGTTTTATAATTACAAAAAAACAAAACCTGCCTGTTTTTTTATTCCATCTTGCGGAAGAGAAGAATATTCCTCTTTTAACCACACATCTTACCACCTCTCTGTTTATTGAACGATTTACCAAGTATCTGGAAGAAAGGCTGGCGCCAACGACAACCATACATGGCGTTTTTGTTGATGTCCTGGGTGTGGGTGTGCTGATACTGGGCAAGAGCGGCATCGGCAAGAGCGAGTGCGCATTAGACCTTATTACAAAAGGCTACAGGCTCATTGCAGATGATGCAGTTATAATAAAGAGGATATCTCCGACTACCCTTTTTGGCATAGCGTCTGATATTATAAAATACCACATGGAGGTAAGGGGGCTTGGCATTGTAAATGTGAGAGACCTGTTTGGCATCACTGCCATAAGGGAAAAGAAACAGATGGATGTTGTTGTGGAATTGGCGCAATGGGGTCATGACGAGGAATATGACAGGCTGGGGTTTGAGGAAGGGGTATATGAAATACTCGGGGTAAAACTCCCTTTTCACAGGATCCCTGTCAGCCCGGGCAGGAGTGTTGCTACAATAGTGGAGATTGCGGCCAGAAATCAACTATTGAAGATAATGGGCTATCATTCGGCGTTGGAGTTTAAGAAAAGGCTGGATATGGCTGTAATGCAGAATAAAAAAAGGTGAAACCCTCACGAGCCTTTGGCTCATAAAGGGCTATGAAAATCCCCCTTAATCCCCCTTTTACAAAGGGGGAGATAAATGAGTTCCCCCTCTTTAGCAAAGAGGGGTTAGGGGAGATTTGAATATGGATTTTCGGAACAAACGATGAAAAATGTTCGCCTTATTATAATAAGCGGCCCTTCCGGGGCCGGTAAAAGCACAGCTATTAAAGTTTTGGAGGACTTAAATTTTTTCTGTGTTGACAACCTCCCTGTTGTGCTTCTGCCAAAATTTATGGAACTTTCAAATCAATCTGCTGAAATAAGCAAGGTGGCAATTGTTGTGGATGTGAGGGAGAGGGAATTCCTTAAAGAGCTTCCGATCGTATTAAAGGAGATGACGGACAGCGGTTATAATGCAGAGCTTATATATCTGGAGGCATCTGATGATGCGCTTTTGAGACGCTTTAGCGAGACACGGCGAAGGCATCCGCTCTCAGAGGGGGAAAGCTCTCTGGACGGGATAAAACGGGAGAGGGATATGCTGGCTTCAGTAAAAACGGCAGCCACTAAAATTATAGATACCTCCGGATATAATGTTCACCAGTTAAAAGAGATTATAAGAGGGTATTTTTCAGGCCCGCTATCGCAGGAGAAGATGGTTGTGCAGCTGGTTTCGTTTAGTTACAGATACGGCATCCCATCAGATGCGGATATGATAATGGATGTAAGATTTCTGCCCAATCCCTACTTTGTGGAGGGGCTTAAAGATTTGGATGGCAGGGACAATAGGGTTAAGGAGTTTGTTTTAAACAAAGAAGAGACAAAGGAGTTCCTTGTTAGGTTTGAAAACCTCCTCAATTTTCTTATCCCAAGCTACTTAAGGGAAGGGAAGACATGTCTTACAATCGCCATCGGCTGCACTGGCGGCAGACATAGATCTGTTTCAATAGTTGATTTTCTTGCAGATGAAATTTCCTTTGAAAGGTGTATTCTCAAGAAGCGGCATAGAGATATAGATAGAACTTAAAAGGTTAAGGTTGAGGTTAAGGCTAAGGCTAAGGAAAGACAAGTAATGATTTTTCTCAACCTTAACCTCAACCTGTCTTGAATTTTATGATTGGCGCAATAATAATAACCCATGGAAAGTTGGCAGAGGTTCTTATTGCTACAGCCGAGGGCATAGCAGGCAGGCTGGAGAATGTAAGATGTATCTCTATCGATCCCTGCGACAGCGCAAAATGCATCAGCGATGCAATTTCTAATAATATTAAAACCATGAACAAAGAGGATGGCGTCATAATCCTGACTGATATGTTCGGCGGCACGCCGTCAAACATAGGCCTTTCGTTCCTTGAACCAGGCAAGGTAGAGATATTGACAGGAGTGAATCTGCCAATGCTCCTGAAGTTTACCGGCCATAGAACTGATAAGACCCTCCCCGAACTGGCGATGCTTTTGAAGGAGCATGGCCAGAAAAGCATAGTGCTGGCGAGTGAGATGCTTAAGGGAAAGGTGTGAAAATGAGCGTAGCGCTGATTAGAGTTGATGACAGATTGGTTCATGGCCAGATAGTGGAGGCATGGGCGCCCTTTTGCAAGGCAACACGGGTTATAGTTGCAAGCGATGCGGTTAAAAATAACCGCATACAGAGGATTGCCATAGAGTCATGCAGTTCAACGGCTCTGGCGATAAAGGTTGAAGGCATAGAAGAAGCGCTAAGGGATATGATATCAGAGGATATGAACAAAGAAAGGATAATTATAATATTTTCTACCCTGAAGGAGCTATTGCAGGCATATAATAAAGGATTCATAATTTCCAATGTGAATATCGGGAATATCCATCATCATAACGCCCGCCAAGGCGGGAGGGAGATTACCCCGTCTGTATACATTGACAAAGAGGATGAGGATATATTGCAATATCTCTTAAAACAGGGGATAGAGTTGGATATACGGGCTGTGCCGTCGGATAGGCCGGTTGATATGTTAAGGACAGGAGCGGGAAGTTGAAGGGTGTTGTCTATCAGTGTTTTTTAGCGTCTGCAGTGGGCGGACTTCTTTCCCTTGATAGAACTGCGGCCTTTCAAGTGATGCTTTCAAGGCCGCTTGTTGCATCGCCTGTCATTGGTTATATATTGGGTGATGCAATGACGGGTTTGTTGATAGGCGGGGTATTGGAACTCCTTTTTATTGGCGAGCTTCCTATAGGAGGCTATATACCGCCTCATGAGACAATGCTGACAGTGGTAATTACAGCCGTATCGCTTATAGGGCAAAAGGCGTTAGGCGTAATAGATATTGCTGTCTTTCCCAATTGGTATTTGGTGGGATTTGGCAGCGCTGATATATTTTTTATTCTGGGTTTCGCAATTTTAATAGTAATCCCTATGGATATTATTTGCAGGAAAGCGGATGCCGCTGCGCGGGTTTTTAATGTACGGCTTTTCAATGCTGCGCTTGCAGGATTGGACAAAGGGTTTATTAAAGCCGTTGGAACAAATAATCTGAAAGGACTTGGTGTTTTTTTTGCCTTAAACCTTTTAACGATATTTGTTTTAACGTTTAGCGGCGTGCTGCTCGTGTATATATTATTGCCGCTTTTGCCTCGTGTTGTTGTTATGTCTTTGCCATTTGCCGTTGGCGCCGCATGCGCAACAGGTCTTTCTTCCGCCTACAGCGCATTATACGGCAGCAGATCTCTGACTGTATTCTTAGCGGCAACATTTTTTGCTGTTACTCTCCTTGCGATGGTAATAAGATGATAGGCAGATTTACCATATTTAAGGTTTTTTTAAATTCCTTTTTTATTCAGTCCGCATGGAGTTTCGAAAAGATGCAAGGTCTTGGATTTGCGTCTGCAATAGCCCCTGCGATAAAGGATATGTACAAAGATAGAGACCAGGCCTCTGCAGCCCTTAAAAGGCACATGGTTTTTTATAATGCCCATCCATATATGGCTTCACCCATTCTTGGCGCTGTTATAGGAATGGAGGAAGATGTGAAAGATGGGAAACTGGATGCTGGGAATATTACCTCTTTTAAGGAGAGCCTTATCGGACCTTACGGCGCTATAGGAGATACATTTTTCTGGGGATCTGTAAGGCCCATTGCCTCTGTCCTCGGAGTTTTATCAGCTCTTATCTGGGGCCTCTGGGGCCCTCTTGTGTTTCTTGTGGTATATAATCTTTTTCATATCTGGATGAGATGGTTCGGTTTGCATAAAGGATATAAGCTCGGCGAGGATGTTGTAGAATATATCAAAACATTGGGATTGCCTGAGCAGGCTTTGAGGATTCGCATTATTGCTACAGGCCTTCTTGGCATCATGGTTGCAGCTTTGATGTTTAAGCTGTTCAAGACAGGGATGTTTGGAATACAGCCTAATGAACTTCTCTCGTTCCCAAGCTGGAGCTTGGGAACGAGAGTTTTGTTTTTGATAACAGGTTTTATAACAACTGCGACGATATTATTATCCATACTTTTAAGAAAAGGGACATCCGTTTCTCTGGCGATATACCTATTGTTTTTGCCGGCATTTGTATTTCTAATTATTATGAATATGCTCCAAAGGGTTGGCTGATTATGAATGCTAAAGAAAATTCTTATATCAAAAAGACATTTACCATAGGGAACAAGCTTGGCCTCCATGCAAGGGCGGCTGCGCAGTTTGTGCAGGCAGCAAACAAATTTGGCGCTGATATCTTTGTGGAGAAAGATGGTCAGGAGGTAAATGGAAAGAGTATTATGGGTGTAATGATGCTTGCTGCCGGATGCGGCAGCAAGATTATTATCAAGGCGAACGGAGTGGATGCAAAAGACGCAATTGCAGTATTACAGGCATTGATAGATGGGAAGTTTGGAGAAGAATAATGGTTGAACCCGGCAGAACCGACATTGTATTAAAGGGCATAGGCGTTTCACCCGGCATAAGCATTGGCAGAGCATTTCTTGTGGAGGGCGGAAGATTGGAGACGCCTGCCTACTGTTATTTAGACTTGGCTTATATCCCGTTAGAGGTAAAACGGTTTAAAAAAGCGGTTCAGGAATCAAAGGATCAACTCCTGAAGATAAGAAATAAACTTTTAAATGATGTGAAGGGCAAAGAGCATATCCGTATCATTGATGCGCATCTTTTGATGCTGGAAGATAAGATGCTCATAGACGATACAATAAAGACCATTAAAAATGAAAAGGTCAACGTAGAATGGGCTATCCGGATGGTTATGAAAGAGATAAGGGATTTCTTTGACTCTATTGATGACGAATATATACGGGAGAGGGGTTCGGACATAGATCACATCTGCGACCGGGTTTTAAAAAATCTCATGGGGAAAAAACATGAGACCATTGCGGAGATAAAGGAAGAGGTGATCGTGATTGCCCATGACCTTGCGCCAACTGACACCGTCCAGATGGTGAAGGGGAAGGTTTTGGGATTTTTAACAGACATCGGCGGAAAGACATCCCATACAGCCATTGTGGCCAGGTCTCTTGAAATACCGGCAGTTGTCGGTCTGGAAAACATAACCCAGAAGGTAAATGCAGGCGATACGCTTATTATAGACGGCACAAGCGGCATGGTGGTCATAAACCCGTCTAAAAAGGTTATCAGGGACTATGAAAAGAAAAAGGGGCAGTACTCTGATTACGAGAAATTACTCCATCACTATAAAAAATTACCGGCTGAGATGCTGGACGGCAGAAGGGTAAGGCTTATGGGGAATATAGAAATGGTAGAGGAGATACCATCCCTTATTGACCACGGGGCTGAAGGTATCGGGCTTTACAGGACCGAGTTTTTATATCTGAACAGGAAAGACCTTCCTACCGAGGATGAACACTTCAAGGTTTATAAGGATGTAGTTGAAAGGGTTTCTCCTCACCCGACAATTATCCGCACACTTGACATAGGCGGAGATAAATTTCTTTCTCAGATGGAGCTTGCTCCGGAGATGAATCCAGCTATGGGGCTGAGGGCTATCCGCTTTTGTCTCAAGGAGCCGGATATCTTTAAGACGCAGCTTAAAGGGGTACTTAGGGCCAGCGTATATGGAAATCTTAAAATAATGTTTCCCATGATATCAGGGATGGAGGAACTGAGAAAGGCAAAGGCCATTATGGAGGAGGCCAAAGAAGAATTGAGGAAAGAGCAAAAACCATTTAATCCAAAGATATTTGTAGGCGCAATGATAGAGGTTCCGTCTGCTGCAATTATTGCGGATATCCTTGCAAGAGAGGTGGATTTTTTTTCCATAGGCACAAACGATCTTCTTCAGTATTCCCTTGCTATAGACAGAGTCAATGAGCATGTGGCATATTTATATGAACCCCTGCACCCTGCGGCGCTGAGGATTATAAAAAATGTAGTGGGCGCCGCGCACAGCGCAGGCATTGCCGTTGGCGTATGCGGAGAGATGGCAGGCGAGCCGGAACACGCCCTGATTCTATTGGGCCTCGGATTAGACCAGTTGAGCATGAACGCCCTTTCAATCCTGAAGGTAAAAAAGATAATCAGGTCTATTAAGTATTCAGATGCAAAAGAGATAGCGGAGACTGCCCTTGCGTTTTCTACTGCCGGCGAGATAGAAATGTTTATAAGGGACGAGATGAATAAGCGTTTCCCGGATGAATATAGTTAACAGACAGATTAAGGTTGAGGCTGAGGTTCAGAAAGATTTTTCTCAACCTAAACCTTAACCTCAACCTGTATTTATTAAAAGGAGATATGAATGGCAAAGATAACGCCGTTTAGAGGCATACTCTACAATCCTAAAAAGGCGGGGGATTTAAACAAGGTGATGGCGCCGCCCTATGATGTAATCTCTCCTGAATTTCAGGACAGGCTTTACGAGAGACATCCGCAAAATATTATAAGGCTGATACTTGGAAAGGTGTTTCCAGACGATACCCCTGGCAATGACAGATATTCAAGGGCTGCTCTTGATTTTAAGAGATGGCAGGATGAGAAGACCCTTGTCAGGGATGGAAAACCAGCCATCTACTATTATGTTCAGGTCTACAGATTGAAGGATGGGCAGCGAAAGACACGAAAGGGTTTTATAGCGCTTGCAAAATTGGAGGAATTTGGCAAGGGCGGCATACATCCTCATGAAAAGACCCTTGCCGGCCCAAAAGCCGACAGGCTCAAACTCATGGAGGCATGTCATACAAATTTCAGTTGCATATTTTCCATATATTCCGAGCCGCAAAAGATAGTCAACAGGCTTTTGGAAGACTGCTGTGTAAATGGTTCGCCTATTATTGATGTTGCGGATGACGATGGTGTTGAGAGTAAACTCTGGAGAATTGACATGCCTGAAATAATAAAAAAGATTGCAGAGATCATGTCTCAAAAACCGCTCTTTATAGCGGACGGCCACCACAGATATGAAACTGCCCTGAACTACAGGAATATGATGAGAGAAAAAACGGATGATTACACAGGGAAAGAGGCATTCAACTATGTGATGATGTATTTTTCCAACATGGATGACGAGGGAATGACAATAATGCCTACCCACCGCGTCGTACACAATGTTTCGAAGTTTAATCCAAAGTCATTTCTTGTAAACTGCTCCCCATTTTTTGATATTGAAGAGATTAAATGGGACAGCAGGATTGAGCCAAAGGTTAGAAAGGAAGTTTATAAGAAAATGGAAGAAAAAGGGGTAGGACTTCCAAGTTTTGGCCTTTATATAAATGGCATCGATTCATACTTTGTCCTTACATTAAAAGGAAAAGACATAATGGATAAGGCGTTTGGAAGTTCTATCTCCGAGGTTTTTAAATCGCTTGATGTTACAGTGCTTCATGCCCTTATCCTGAATAATATATTAGGCATAAGCAGTACGGCCCAGGAAAATCAGGAAAATATCGTATATGTCAAGGGGATGGACGAGGCAATTGAAGAGGCGCTAAAGGGCGGAAGGCAGATGGCGTTTCTTATGAATCCAACAAAGATTGAACAGGTAAAGGCGGTTGCGACAGCAGGCCATGTTATGCCGCAGAAGTCTACATATTTCTATCCCAAACTTTTATCAGGCCTTGTGATAAATCCGATTGGCGGGGATGAGGCGGCAGAAGATTAGGAATTAGGAAATATGTCTTTAATCAATACGGATGAAACCCTTGACGAATTGGGGGAGTTCAGGATAATCCAGAAGAAAAACGGCTATAGATTTTCCGATGATTCTGTTCAGCTTGCCAATTTTGTTCTGCCTTTAAAACCTGATAATTCTGTTATTGACCTGGGCGCCGGTTCCGGAGTAATTCCTCTCATCCTTGCGCAAAAATCACAGATTCAAAATATTGTCGGGATGGAGATTCAAGAAGGTTTGGCGGATATTGCAAAGAGAAATGTTGTATTCAATAATCTCTCGTCAAGAATTAAGATAGTCAAAGGTGATTTGAGAGAGATTACTCATCGCAGCCTTTTCAAAAAAAACTCATTCTCTGTTGTTATCAGCAACCCTCCATATACAAAACACAAATCAGGCAGAATAAGCCCATCCAGAGAAAAGAGAGTCGCAAAGATGGATATTACCTGCTCGCTTTCTGACCTCATAAAAATTTCAAAATATCTTGTGGCTGTAAATGGAAGGCTCTGCTATATATACCCTCTGACAAGATTACAGGAAATGCTTTCTGTTCTTCAAGACAATGATCTGAAAGTTAACAGGCTTGAATTTGTTTGTCCAAAATCAAATGGCAAGGCTAAACGGTTTTTGATAGAGGCTGTGAAAAGGTAGTATTATCTCTGCTTAGCCATATTTATTATCCTATCTGATACATCTTTAAACAGATACGCCTTGTTTCTCCCCTCCTTTTTTGCCAGATACAGGGCGTTGTCTGCTCTGGAGATAAGGAGTCTTTGAGCGCCGCCATCTACACCTGTGTCGCCAGGGAATACGGCAATTCCCAGACTGCTCGTTATCTTTATGGAGGCGCTACCGATATTAAACTTGCTGTATTCCATTACCCTGCGGATCCTCTCCGCTGTCTCTAATGCCCCTCTGCCGTCTGTATTAACAAGGATAACGGCAAATTCCTCTCCTCCGTATCTTGCCGCCGCATCAATACCCCTTATGGATGACGTCAGTATTTTTGCTACCCCCTTTAATATCTTATCGCCTGCCGGATGGCCGTATATGTCATTGACCTTTTTAAAATGGTCTATGTCAACAAGGATGAGGGAAACCCTTTCATTGTATCTTTCCGCCCTTTCCAATTCCCTTGACAGCATTTCCTGAAAATGCCTGTGGTTAAAAAGTCCGGTAAGCCCGTCTGTCGTTGCCATTTTTTCCATCTGCTGGTACATCATGGCATTCTGTATCTGGGTGGAGGTATGCGCAGCAATAACCTCAAATATCTTTGTTTCATAAGCGGAAAAAAAATTTTCTTTCTTGCTTGCTATCAGAAATACGCCGATGGTATTGTCTTTTATGCATAAGGGAAGGCATATGAGAGAGCGTATTGGCAGAGATATCCATGGAAATATCGGCGCATCTCTTTTATCTCCCTGAAAATCTGAGAAGAAGAGAGGCTTGCTGTTTTTAATGACCCATCCTATTATGCCCTCATCTGGTTTAAATGTTTTATTAATCATTTCAGCGGCTCTGAAACCCTTTGCCGCGGCGACCTTTAATGTTTCCGATTCTTCTTTTAGGGAGAAGATGGCCATATCATAGTCAACAATCTCTTTACTGAATGTAACTGCAATATCAAGGATTTCGTCAAGCTTAAGTGTAGAGGCCAACATTTTGCTCAATCTGTAAAATGCCATAAACTCTGACGCCTCTATTTTCATCTTGCGGAGGTTTGTAATATTTTCCAGAAAATCAGAGATACTGTGGCCGGCAAAGACTAAAAGCCTTTCTGCATCAGGGTTGAAGGCGTCTTTTTCCTGACTATCTGCGCAGAGGATGGCCCTGAGTTCATCTTTTTTGCCAAATACAGGAACAGCCAAAAAAGATTCTATACATTTATCCCTGATGTAGTAGTTTATGCCTTTTTTATCCCTCACATGTGCAATACGCAAAGGAACCTTATGTTCCGCTACCCAACTTAAAAGACTTCCACTGCTTTCATTGGGAAGCTCGTAACATATATCTTCATTTGCAGATGAATTGGCGATAAAGATAAGCCTTTTTTCGCCAGCGTCAAACAGCATGCAGTTGTGGCAGCCGAGTGTTTTTTTCAGCATTGCCAATTGGGCGGATATTGAATCAGTTGCCTCATAGGCAGAACCAAAATAGACCTTCTCTTTTTCACTCCCCACCCTCCCCCTGTCCCCCTCTGTGAGTTGGAGGGAGAGGGGGGCTGCAGGGGTATCAGCATCATGATTGGAATCTGAAAGTTTGCCAAGGCTGGCGCTTTTTTCAATAGATAAAAGCCGCCCTTCCAGCCTTTTTCTTATTTTTTTCTCTTTACTGATAATGTAAGAAAGGTAGGCAATTAGAATGAGGAGGGTGAAGATGGCTGCAATGGCCATATTTTATGCCTCCACCACACCTTCAAATACCTCTGTCGCAGGACCTGTCATATACACATGATTGTCTTTCAAAGACCATTCAATCTTAAGGTCTCCGCCTGCAAGGTGGATGGCGACATTTCTTCCTGCAAGGCCGTTTAGATTGGCAGCCACAAGGGCTGCGCATGCGCCTGTGCCGCAGGCAAGGGTCTCGCCGCTCCCCCGCTCCCAAACCCGCATCTTAATCCTTTTTTTATTTATCACCTGTATAAACTCCACATTCGTCCTTTTGGGGAATAAGGGGTGATTTTCTATAAGCGGGCCGTATTTGGCCACAGGAAAATTATCAATATCATCTGCAAATATAATGCAGTGCGGGTTGCCCATAGAAACGCAGGTTATTTTAAACTCTTTTTCCTCAACTATCAGAGGATATTGGATGACTCTGCCGTTAAGGCTTACAGGTATATCTTTGCCTTCAAATATAGGTTCCCCCATGTCAACCTGCACAAGGCTGCCGGCCTTTTTTGGTTTTATTATGCCTGCAAGGGTTTCTATCTCCAGAACATCTTTTCTGGAAAGTTTTCTGTCCCAGATATATTTTGCGAAACATCTTATACCGTTGCCGCACATCTCCACCCTTCCGCCGTCTGCATTATAGATGTCCATCCTGAAGTCGGCTTTTTTTGAGGGCAGCAGAACAAGCGCCTGGTCAAAGCCTATGCCAAACTGCCGGTGAGAAAGTTTTTTCATCAGCCTTGAAAGCCCTGCAATCTTTTTCTTGCGGCAGTCAATGACGATAAAATCATTACCCAAACCATGCATCTTTGTAAAATGAATTTTCATACTGTTACATCTCCTGAGAGTATTCTCGCAACCTTTCCGTCTTTTCCCTTAAGCAGAAGCGCGCCGTAGTTGTCAATACCGATGGCTATGCCTTCAATCACACTGTTCAGCTGTTGAACCTTCACCATTTTACCTCTCATATTAAAATAGTCTGTCCATGCCTTGCGGACAGGCTCGAAACCATTTTTAATATATTCTTTATACCATCTTTCCATATTCAGATAAAGTGTTTGGATAAAATCTATCCTTGAAATGTCTCTTCCTGTCTCTTCTTTCAATGATGTTGCAATCTGTCTTAATTCTTCAGGGAACATCTTTTTAGTCATATTCACATTTACGCCTATACCGATAACAACAAAATTTATCCTGTCCATCTCAGAGTTCATCTCTGTGAGAATGCCTGCCGTCTTTTTTGAATTTATAAGGATGTCATTGGGCCATTTAACTGTGGGTTCAGGTTTGTAACCTGAACCGGTGTTTAAAAATTTTGCAACAGTCTCTGCAACCGCAACTGCGGAGACAAGTGTAAGCTGCGGGGCAAACATAGGAGATATATTCGGGCGCAGGATGATGGATGTATAGATATTTACGCCGGCAGGTGATTCCCATCGCCTGCTAAGCCTCCCTTTGCCTTTTTTCTGACAATCGGCTACTGTAACCGCGCCTTCCTCTGCGCCCTTTGCGGCAAACTCCTTGGCAGTATCATTGGTTGAGTCTATTTCTTTATAAAAAGCAATATCCCTGCCGATAAAAGATGTTTTCAGATTCGAGGAGATTTCAATTTTATTGAAAGGCAGATTCTCTATATTTAATCTGTATCCCCTGGCAGGACTTGCCTCTATATCATAGCCCATATCTTTGATTGCATGTATATGCTTCCATATTGCAGTCCTTGACAGGCCAAAGGCATTACTCAAGGTCTGGCCAGAGAGATAAGAATGAGTTTCTTTTTTCAAACGTCTCAGGATAACCTGTTCTATGGGGATTTTATTGACCTTCATTGGTTTTCTGTATAACCAGTTTGCAAATTATATCGCACACGATATAATTTACAATGGGAAATTATTCCCCTTATTTTTCAGGTGGTTAAATTAATGGCAACCGGTTTTTATCTTGACAGGTTTATTTACTTAACCTAAAATCAGCAAAAATGATGTTGCGGTAAAAAGAATGTTGAAGCACAAAACTCAGGAGGCCCCATGATCACAGATAAAGGGATAGAGCTTCCAGCGTCCGTTGTCGCTGCCTTATCTCAAGGGCAAAAAATAAAAGCTATTAAACTCCTGCGCGAAGCAAATGCAATCGGACTTAAAGAGGCCAAGGATGCTGTCGAAGAATACATAAAATCTCGGCCTGAATTGAGTATGAGGCTTGCGGCCATGCAAAAAGAGTCAATAAAAGGTTTTTTTCGCTGGGTCATTATTCTTGTTGTTCTTTCATTAATGGCCTATTGGTTATTCACGAGGAGATAGATTTGCTACAATCAAACCTGTCAGAAAGGAGGCAATATATGGGCAAAAAGATTTATTTAATATGCTTAGTGTCGGGATTGCTTCTAATCTCCATATATGGCTGCACATATACGGCGTCATTTAACAGACTGCCATATGTTAGTATGGAAGCCGCGAAACAATACTCAGCAATGCAAAAAGCTAAAACTGCTGAACAAATATTGTTTCTAAAAGAGTACCCTAAGGAGAGTTATGTTGTGTTGGGGACATTGCACGCACCTGAAATTGAATGGACAGCACACTATGACACGGATGACTTAATCAAGGCGATGCGCAAGAAGGCTGTAGAAATTGGTGCGGATGCAATTGTCGATTTTAGATTCAAGGAAAATCCCACGGTGCACACCGTAGGCGGGGTCAGTATTTCCGGAAGCAGGGCATATGGTTCCTTCAGCGCGGTTCCTTATAAGGGGTTACATGCTTGGGGAGAGGCGATTATATTCATCCCTGAGGATAAGAAGAAACTGATTGAATCAAAATAATAGTGCATGACTTGATTGTTCTGAAGTGCTGCCTAACAAGCTAATTTAGCGGATGGTTTATAGCTGCTGCTTATTTAGGGTCGTTATTTTACCACCTTCATGCTTATATCCACTGCCCTTGCAGAATGTGTCAATGCGCCTACGGAAATAAAATCAATCCCTGTTTTTGCTATGGCCCTGATATTTTTCAGATTAACCCCGCCCGATGCCTCAACCAAGGCTGTTTTCCCAACAATCTTTACAGCCTGCCTCATAGCAGCAGGTTTCATATTATCAAGCATTATTACATCAGCGCCGGCAAGCAATGCCTCTTTTACCTCGCTTATATTTTTTGTCTCAACCTCTATCAGCATATTCTTCGGGGCATTATCCCTTGCCCGCAGCACAGCCTCAGCTACACTGCCCACTGCCGCGATATGATTATCCTTTATCAAAACCCCGTCGCAAAGGCCAAATCTGTGACTCCACCCGCCGCCCATCCTAACGGCATATTTTTCAAGGATCCTTAAACCCGGCGTGGTTTTTCTTGTATCAAGGATTTTGATATTAAACCCTTTTATCTTATCCGTAAACAGGCGGGTCAGGGTTGCGATTCCGGAAAGCCTTTGTAAAAAATTGAGGGCAACCCTTTCACCTGCGAGCAATGTTGACAGTTTCCCTGAAACTTTGGCAATAGCCTTGCCCTTCCTGACATTATCCCCATCCGTTACAAATGGTTTAAACTCTATCTTTTTGTCAATCGTCTTAAATACAGCCTCTGCAATCAGAATGCCTGCAACAACAAGATTTTCTTTTGCAATTATCTCTACAGCGCCCTCATCATTTTTATCCGCTATTGCCATTGTTGTAACATCGCCTGAACCAATGTCCTCGGCAAGGGCAGTTTCTATAATATCCTGAATTTTGTAACTCGTGCCGGCAATTATGTTTTTCACTCTTAACCTCCCTAATATGTGGCATTTCCTAAAACTTCACTCTTCCGCCATCTCCTTCAACTGACTCAGCTTCACTAACGCCTCCAGCGGCGTGATGGTGTTTGTATCTATCTTGCGCAGCTCTTCTTTTAACGGATACTTTTCTCCCAATAGGTTCATCTGTCCGATTTGCGGCTCCATATTTCTTGATGAGGCCAGTCTGGGCATGCCCAGTTCATTCAATTCCCCTTTTTCAAGATTGCGCAGGATTTCCTTTGCCCTTTGTATCACAGGCTCAGGCATGCCTGCAAGCCTTGCCACCTGAATTCCATAGCTCCTGCTGCTCCCACCGGGAATAACCTTTCTCAGGAATATAACCTTGTCATTCCATTCTTTAACTGCCATATTATAATTCCTGACCCTCTCCTTTGTTAAGGAAAGTTCTGTGAGTTCATGGTAATGGGTTGCAAAGAGGGTCTTTGCCATTACAGCCGGGTGGTCATGGATATATTCAGCAACAGCCCATGCTATGCTCAAACCGTCATAAGTGGAGGTGCCTCTGCCAATCTCGTCAAGTATTATAAGGCTTTTTTCAGTGGCATTGTTAAGAATATTAGAGGTTTCATTCATCTCCACCATAAATGTGGAATGTCCTCTTGTAATATCATCTGATGCGCCTATCCTTGTAAAGACCCTGTCAACAACGCCTATAAGAGCATCGCTTGCCGGCACAAAACAGCCCATCTGGGCCATAATAACAATAAGGGCAACCTGCCTTATATATGTGGATTTGCCTGCCATATTCGGGCCTGTGAGTATTATTATCTGATTGTCTGTTTTATCCAGCATTGTGTCATTTGAAACAAACCTCTCTTCTTTATTTGCCTCTATAACAGGATGCCTTCCTTCCACAATATTTATAACGTCTCCGTCATTTATCTTTGGCCTTGCGTAACCCATCTCATCTGCAAGCTGGGCAAAGGCGCTCAAGACATCAAGCCCTGCCAAAAGATTTGCGGTCTCCTGGATCCTGTCCCTGTAAAGAGAAACCTTTTCCCTTATTTCATTAAAAAGCCTCTGCTCAAGTTCTGTTATCCTCTCCTCTGCGCCCAAAACCTTTGCCTCATAATCCTTTAACTCAGGAGTTATAAATCTCTCGGCATTTATAAGTGTCTGCTTCCTTATATAATCAGGAGGGGCCTGTGAAAGGTTTGTCTTTGTAATCTCTATATAATAGCCGAATACTTTATTATATCTAACCTTCAGGGAATTTATGCCGGACCTTTTCTTCTCCCCTGCCTCAAATCTTGTAATCCAGTTCCTGCCGTCCCGCATTACGTCTCTTAATTCATCCAATTCGGCATTAAAACCGTCTCTTATAAAACCCCCTTCCCTTGCTGCAACCGGAGGCAGGTCAACAATGCTTGCCTCTATCAGAAGAGAGGCCTCTCTTACATCATCCAGTCCATGATATATCCCTTTAAGAAGCGCTGAATTAAAAGATTTTAGGAGGTTTTTTATCTTTGGTATGGTCAGGAGGGAATCTTTAAGACTCACCAAATCCCTGGGGTTTGCCGTATTAAGGGCAACCCTTACAGCGAGTCTTTCCATATCATAAACCCTTACCAGACAGGTTTGAACCTCCGCCCTGATAAGTTTTTCTCCGGACAATTCTTCAACTGCGTCAAGTCTTCTATTTATCTCTGAAACATCCTTTAAAGGATATTCAAGCCAATGCTTAAGCCTTCTGCCGCCCATGGCGGTCTTGGTTTTATCAAGAAGACCGAGAAGCGTCCCTTTTTTAGCGCCGTGTCTTATTGTCTCTGTAATCTCAAGATTTTTCTTTGTCATGGAGTCAATCACCATATACTGATGGGGATGGTAGACGGACAGCCGCTTTATGTGAGGCAGCGCCCCCTTTTGCGTTTCCTTCACATATTTAAGAACAATCCACACAGCCTTTACGCCCTCATTCAATGAATCGCATCCAAGCCCATCAAGCGACAGAATCTGAAAATGCCCTGTAAGGCCATATACTGCATCATCATACCTGAAATTATAGCCGCGGAGAGACGTAACCCTCGTATTAGCTAATATCTTCGAAACCTCTGAAAAATTATTACTATTAGCCAATTCTTCTGTGATAAGCAGCTCTTTTGGTTCTATGCGCTTAATCTCATCCATGAGCGCGGTTTTTTCAGAAAATTCTGTTACCTTAAATTCTCCGGTCGTCACATCCATATAAGAAAGCCCGCCTGTATTTCCATTCCATGTTACTGATGCTATGAAATTATTGGTTTTTGCGTCTAAAAGTTCCTCTTCCAATACAACCCCTGGCGTTATAACCTTTGTTACCTCTCTTTTTATAATGCCCTTTGCCTCTTTCGGATTTTCCATCTGCTCGCACACAGCTACTTTGTGCCCCTCTTTGACAAGTTTTGCTATATAACTATTTGCTGCGTGATACGGGATGCCGCACATGGGGATTGCGTTTTCCCTGTTTCTGTCTCTTGTTGTAAGGGCGATATTTAAAATACGGGAGGCAAGTTTTGCGTCTTCAAAGAACATCTCATAAAAGTCGCCCATCCTGAAAAAAAGGATGGCATCCCTGCAGGTTTCCTTAATCTCCAGATACTGCCTCATGGCAGGGGTAAGGGAGTTTGTAGGGGCGAACGGCCGTTCGTCCGTACTTTGGAGTTCGGAGTCAGGAGTTGGAATTTCAGATTGGGGATTTAAGACAATCTCTTGCATAGGAAAGAATGGTAACAAAAAGATGGGTGATAGGCAATAATAAAGGCAATTTTAACCCCTGTCCTCCCCAATAATATATTGTTTGTCCCGGCGTTTGGACTGGTCTTTAATCTCTGCTGTCATTTTCTCATAACCCCTCTTCCCCATTATCCCGTATGTCAGGTTTTTTCCCTCTTCAACGCCAGGCTGGTCAAAGGGGTTTATCTCAAAAAGGCCTCCTGCAAATGCTGTCTGAACTTCAAAAAAGAAGAGAAGCTGGCCGATTGTAAACGGATTTATTTCAGGAATGGTGATGGTATAGTTCATTCTGCCTTTTTTGGCCAGGGCTATCTTAGTTGCCATTTGCTCAGCCTTGAATAATTCATCCATTGTATGGCCTCCGAGATAGCCAACTCCATCCACATCCTTATATATCTCCGGTATCGGTATTTTATTATCAAATTTCTTGACCTCTATAAATGTGATAATTTTGTCGTAAGGCCCCTCTGTATAAAGCTGAAGCTGGCTATGCTGGTCTGTTGTACCGATGGCCTTAATCGGCGTAGTCCCGGCATTTACAACCGCGCCCTTTAAATTCACCCTTTTGCCAAGGCTCTCTGCCCAGAGCTGTATATACCACTCGGCAAAATCTCTGAGCGCATTGGAGTATGGCATAATCACAGATATATTTTTTCCTCTTTGATATGCAAGATATTGAAGTATTGCAGACATATACGTCGGATTTTTCCATATATCAGATGCGCCAACCGTCTCATCCATTTGTCTGGCGCCTGCAAGGAGTTTTTTTATATCCACACCTGCCATTGCAGACGGGAAAAGGCCGGCTGCTGAAAAAACAGAATATCTGCCGCCGACATTCGGAGGGACAGGAAGGCTATTAAAGCACTCATCAGCCGCTATCTTCCTCAATGGTCCCTTTACAGGGTCTGTTGTTATAACAATATGATTTCTGTATTTTCTGCCGAGCCTTTTTTTGAGCAGGTCATTTATAACAAGGAACTGTGCAACGGTCTCTGCTGTCCCGCCGGATTTTGTAATGACATTAAACACTGTTTTTTTGAGGTTGAGGGTTTTTAGAAGAGGGCTGAAGCTGTCAGGGTCTATATTATCGCAGAAGAAAACCCTGAGACCTTTTCTCTTATCTCTTGGCAGGAGGTTGTGATACGGATGGCATAGGCCGTTGAACACAGCCCTCCCTCCCAGAGACGAGCCTCCTATGCCGAGAACCACAAGGTTATCAAATCTATCCGTCAATTCTTTTGAAAGAAGCAGGACATCTTTAAAGAGTTTTTTGTCATAAGGGAGATTGTAAAAACCAATGTCGGTTTTTCTCCTGGCCTGAAGGTTTTTATGAATCTCGACTGCCCTGCCCTGCAAAGCATCAATATCCCCTAACTTAAGACCATGCTCACGGCCAATGTTATTTATCATGCAATTATTGAAATCAAGAATCAGGCGCATATCCTCTTTCTATCTCCTCCCATGGCGCTGGTTTGCCTATGGCATAACCCTGAGCATAAACCACGCCCAATCTTTTTAAAAACTTTACTATCTCCTCATTTTCCACAAACTCGGCAATGGTTTTAATTCCCATCCCTTTTGCAACATCTGATATGGCTTTAACAAAAAGCTGGTCACGGTATTCCTTATGCAGATTTTTTATAAATACCCCGTCTATCTTTACATAGTCAACCTCCATCTCTCTCAGATATATAAAAGATGTAAAGCCAACGCCAAAATCATCCAGGGAGAAATGGCAGCCTATGGATTTCAGGTCTCTTATAAATTTGATGGCCTTATTTATGTCCCGCACTGCGGCAGTTTCTGTTATCTCAAAGACCAGATACTCCGGCTTTGCCCCTGTTTCAACTATCTTAGAGCGCAGAAAGGTCATAATTTCTTCATCTCCCAAATCCTTTCCGGAAAGATTCATGGCGAAGGTCAGATGCCTTCCCTGCCGCCAGGTCTTTGCCTGAAGCCGCATTGTCTTCTCAATAATAATCTTGTCAATTACCCCGATAAGCCCGAATCTTTCTGCTGTCTCTATAAATACCGCGGGCAGAAGGATATTCCCATCCTCGTCTCGCATCCTGGCAAGGGCCTCATAATGGGATATTTTATTGTTTTTCAAATCAAGTATAGGCTGAAACCATGGCGTAAACCGGTCTTCTTCAATAGCCCTCTGGATGCGCCCCACCCACTCAAAGCTTGTATGCAATTTCTCAAGGTCATTGTCTTCAAGAGTGTAGATATGATATTTGCCCTTCCCGGTTTCTCTTGCATGGAACATGGCTGCATTCACCTTTGTAAAGAGTTCTTTTGTTGTGGTTCCATGTTTTGGGTAAAATGCGATCCCTATGCTTGCGGTCAGGTGAACAGGCATTGATATAAAATCATAAAGTTCTTTCATCCTTTCCTGTATTTGTAGAGCCGCATCCATTGCCTCTTTTTCGTCGTCATACGGCATAAAGACCGCAAACTCATCTCCGCCAAGACGGCCTACGATGCTCTTTCTCTCTGCTTTTTCTATGTATTTGGCATCTATATCACGGAAGATATTCTCTAACAATCTGGCCACGCCTTTCAGGAATTCGTCTCCAATATTGTGTCCGTATGTTTCATTGACATATTTGAACTCATCTATGTTAATCAAAAGGAGGATGCAAGACTGCTCCGGGGTTTTGGCATAAGACAGCTGTCCGGTTATAATATCTATAAACCGCAGGCGGTTGACAAGGCCTGTCAATTCATCATAATAGGCAAGGTATTGCGCCCTTTCTTCATATTTTTTCTTTTCAGTAATATCCTCCTGAACTGAAAGGAATTGGGCAATCTCCCCCTTTTCATTTTCAATAGGGATGATTACAACATTTACCCAGTAGTGTTGTCCGTTTTTCTTTATGTTTCTAAACACCCCGTGCCAAGTCTTTTCTGCGGTAATTGTTCCCCACAAATCCGCATACTGCTCTTTTGTGGTTGCCTCTGACGCGAGTATCCGCGAGTTCTGGCCTATTGCCTCATCTTTAGTGTATCCTGTTACCTTTTCAAACATTGGATTCACATACTGAATATTTCCTTTATTGTCTGTAATAAATATAATATTTATGCTATGTTCTATAGCTGCTGAAAGCATTTTGAGTTCCATAACCCTGGCCTTGATCTCAACGGCCATTTTATTGAAAGCCTCGGAAAGAACCCCGACCTCATCGCTGGTGTAAACAGGGATGGAGATGCTATAGTTTCCATCGGCAATCTCCTTTGCGGTAGATGTCATTGTCTTTAGCGGCCTTATAATATTTCTTACAACAAAGGCAACCAATATGGAGGCGCCGGCAATCGTAAAAAAGCCGTATGTTATCCAGCGCGCCATGTTAGACGAGATGGCCGAATACACATCTTCTATAGAGGTGGATACCATCAGGATACCTCTTGCCTGCTCCACTGCTGCATGGCATCTTTTACACGTAGTTTTTGCCTCTATCGGCGCAAGGTATGTAAAAAGGCGCTTTCCATTATATTCTTCAATATAAGAGATCCCCTCTTTCTTGCCTTTATTAAAAAGCCTGACAGCCTCTTTGAACTCTATATTATCAATGCCCACGGCAACATTAACTTTTTTATCAGGATGGTCTTTGATCCACTCGGGTTTGAGTTCTCCGTATTCTTTTTTCACAGCATTCAGGGTTTTAAAATCCTGAAATGCCTCTTCCACGCCATTGTTCCTGATTATCTGCACCCTTTCCGCGCCCTTTATGGTCTTTATATTTTCCACAAGATGACGCGCCATATCTGCCCTTTCCTCCAGCATATCCTTGTATAGGGCAATCAATACATGCTCTGCCGTTAACCTGCTGGTCATTTCCATGTCAATCAGAATGTTCTTCCTCTCATGCTCCAAAACTATGTAAATGAGTCCGCCGAAACCAATGATCGTAATGGATATAACTACACCAAGTATTTTAGATAGGATGCTATTTTTAAACATTCCAATCAACTCCTTCGTCCTACATCAATGGACACCTGCTGCATATTGGCTTCCTGTTTCTGCAAAATCCCTTTCCGATATTTACAAACAGCGCGTGATATTCATTGAACATATTTACATTGTGCGGCAGGTTTTGCATGAAAAGCCTCTGGATTTCATCATAGCCTGCATCCTCTTTTATAATCATGTGGCGGGAGAGGATTCTTTTTGTATATGCATCCACCACAAACACGGGGTGGCTGCCTGCATACAGAAGTATTGAATCTGCCGTTTCAGGGCCGATGCCGTTTACTGATAGAAGCCCGCGGCGGAGGGCATCTGTCCTCTTCCTGAACATCCGGTCGAGCCTGCCGCCGTAATTATCAAAAAGGTAATTCAGAAAATGTTTGAGACGGTTTGCCTTTATATTAAAATAACCTGCCGGTCTTATAAGTTTTGCAAGTTCCTTCTCGCTTAATCCGTGCATCTTCCTGGGCTGTAAGACCCTGGCCGTTTTTAGGTTATGTATTGCCTTCTCAACATTTGTCCAAGCTGTATTCTGGGTGAGTATTGCGCCGACTATAATCTCAAACTGCGTATCCCCAGGCCACCAGTGCTGATGGCCGAAGGCAGTAAAGAGCTTCTTGTATATTTTTTTCAGGGTATTGGAAAGTTGTTTGCCTCTCACCATAAATATTAAGTGTCAAAGTATCAGAGCATCAGAGTAAAAACTATGACTCTTTGACACTTTGACGCTCTGACACTGTATTTTTCAGCCTTTCAACCTCATCCATGGTAAGCGTCCTGAAATCTCCCGGCTTCAGGCTGCCTAATTTTATGCCGGCAAATTCTGTCCTCTGTAATTTCAGCACAGAATGGCCTATTGCAAAGCACATCTTCTTTACAAGCCTGTTTCTCCCTTCATAGACTGTAAGTTCTATCCATGAATTTGTCTTTGTTGCCTTTATAAATTTAGCCTCAGCAGGCAGGGTCCTTCCATCTTCAAGATAAACGCCTCTCTTAAGCTTTGCAATGTCCTTTTGATCAGGTGCATCGCTGACCTTTACCAGATATTTTTTTGGGATATGATATTTTGGATGGATTAACTTATTGGCGAGTTCGCCGTCATTAGTAAAGAGCAGCGCCCCTTCTGCGTCATAGTCTAATCTGCCGACAGGAAATATCCTTGTCTTTATCTTTTTCACAAGGTCAATGACTGTTGGCCTGCCCTGCGGGTCTGAAACCGTGCTTATATAACCCTTAGGCTTATTGAGCAGGATATAAACCTTTTCGCTCTTTTCCTGCGCATGAGAGAGAGCCCTTCCGTCAACAGTAATCCTGTCCTTTTCAGGATCAGCCTTTGTCCCCAGTTCCGTCACCACCTGACGGTTGACCGTGACCAGCCCCTCCAGTATCATCTCCTCTGCCTTGCGCCTGGACGCTATCCCCGCCCGCGCTATTATCTTCTGTAGTCTCTCCTGCAATTTCTTCCTCCTGCGCTGTAATAATCTCTTTTAATGTAGGCAGACATGCAAGGTCTTTTAAATCAAAGACCTCAAGAAATTCCTTTGTAGTGCCATAGACCACCGGCCTACCCGGCAATTCTTTTCTGCCAATAATCTTTATTAGGTTTCTATCCATGAGTGTTTTCAAAACACCGCCGGAATCAACACCCCGGAGCTCCTCTATCTCCATCCTTGTAATAGGCTGTTTATATGCAATCATCGCAAGTGTTTCCATGGATGCCTTGCTCAGTTTTTGAAAGCCTATCTTGAAAAGCCGCCTCAGCCACGGCGCAAACTCGGGCCGCGTCCTTATCTGATACCCGCCCGCAACCTCCTCAATTATAATCCCTCTGCTTGATGCGGCATATTCATTTATAAGTTCATTTAACGCAAGTCTTGCCTCGTCTCTTTTCTCACCCTCAAGCACATTCATAAGTTTCTCAAAACTTATCGGATGGTCGGCAGCGAAGATAATGGTTTCTATGAGTGGTTTTAAGCTGTCTTTGTCCATAGTTTTACTCCTGGCTACTAACTGCTAACTCTTGTGTATCTGTTGACTCCTGACTGCTTTCCGGCGCATAAAGCCTGATTACCCCATCCTGTTCAGACTGGTATATCCTTATCATTTTCATCTTGGTCAATTCAAGCATTGCCAGAAATGTTGTAACTATAATTGCCCTGCTGCTTTCTGATGGAAAAATGGAAAAAAATGTTATGCTCTTTTCCTTGCCCAGAAGCTCCATGATAAAATTTATCCTGTCTGCAATTGTTATATGTTCTATTGTTACATCAAAGCTGATAGTTTTTGGCGCCTTTGATAGAACATCTTTCAATGCCTCCAGAAGGTCAAAAAGAGAGAGATTTACCAGACCGCCTTCATCAACCTGGGGAGAGGATTCAAATCTATCCCCAAGCCCTTTTGCAAAAGTATCCCTGCCAAGTATCCTCATCTGCTCCAATTGGACTGACGCCTCTTTATACTTCTGATATTCAAGAAGCCTCCTTACAAGTTCCTGTCTTGGGTCTCCGCCCTCTTCCTCTTCCTCAGTTTCTTCTTCTGAAAATGGCAGAAGCATCTTGGATTTTATGTGGATTAGGGTTGCTGCCATAAGCAGAAATTCCCCTGCAACCTCCAGATTGAGGGTCTGCATAATATCCATGTATTCCAGATACTGCTCTGCGATAGCAGCAATAGGGATATCATAGATATCCACCTCATTTTTCTTTATGAGATGGAGGAGAAGGTCAAGCGGGCCTTCGAATATTTCAAGTTTGACTTTATACATGCAAAGCCTTCCTTACTCCGGCCATTGTCTCCGCAGCTATCCTTTTTGCCTTTACATTTCCTTTGGTCAAAACCTGATTCACAATATCTGGGTTTTTTTCAAGCTCTGCCCGTTTTTTTTGAATCGGCTCAAGTTCTTTTATAATGGAAGGGATGAGCGACCTCTTGCACTCTATGCAGCCGATGCCGGCAGTTCTGCATCCCTGTTCAACCCATGAGATAGTTTCAGACGTAGAATAAATCCTGTGCAGAAAATATACCGGGCATATCTCAGGATTGCCTTTGTCTGTGCGTCTCTGTCTTGCGGGGTCTGTCATCATTGGAAGAATCTTTTTTTCTATCACATCAGGCGGGTCTGATAAAAATATGGCGTTATTATAGCTCTTGCTCATCTTTCTGCCGTCGGTGCCGAGTAGTTTCGGTGTTTCAGTTAAAAGTGTCTGCGGTTCAGGAAATATCTTTCCATAGAGGAAATTGAACCTTCTGGTAATCTCTCTGGAAAGTTCAAGGTGCGGCGCCTGATCAATGCCGACTGGAACCATATCTGCCTTATAAATGATAATATCAGCAGTCTGTAAGACCGGATAGCCAAGGAAGCCATAGGTGTGCAAATCCTTGTCCTTAACCTCTTCAAGCTGTTCCTTGTATGTCGGATTTCTCTCAAGCCATGAAAGCGGAGTTATCATTGAGAGTAAAAGATGCAGCTCTGCATGTTCTTTAACAGCAGACTGAAGAAATATGGTTGATTTGTCGGGGTCTATGCCGCACGACAGCCAGTCAAGCGCCATCTCTTTTATATTATCCTGAATATTAGAAGGATTATTGTATTCGGTTGTCAGCGCATGCCAGTCAGCGACAAAGAAAAGGCATTCATTTTCTTTTTGAAGCTTGAGCCAGTTAAGAAGCACACCGTGAAAATGGCCAAGATGGAGTTTTCCCGAAGGCCTCATCCCGCTTAAAACCCGTTTATGAGCCATCAAAATATGCCTCCGAGAAGTAAGCTTACTGTGAAGCCTATAATGGGGGAAAGAATCATACGATCAATGTTTGTCATAATGAAAAGGATAAGTATTATAAATCCATAAGGCTCAAGCCTTGCAAAGACCTCAGCCTGCTCCCTGGAGAGAAGCCCCATTAGAACCTTGCTTCCATCAAGCGGCGGGATTGGGATAACATTAAAAACAGCCAGTCCGACATTTATAATGACGCTCATCTGTATCATCATATATACAGGCTTCATAACAAAAGAGATGGATGGGTCAAACAGGATGCCTGATGCTATTAGAAGCCTTAAGATAGCAGCGCTTACTGCCGCGAGAAACAGATTTGTTACAGGGCCTGCAATGGCGACCCACATCATCCCCTTTAAAGGATCCCTGAAGTTTAAAGGATTCACCGGAACTGGCTTTGCCCATCCTATCATCCGTGTCAGGAAAAATACAAGGGTGCCAATCGGGTCAAGATGTTTAATGGGATTTAATGTAAGCCTCCCCAAAAGCCTTGCAGTAGGGTCTCCGAGTCTGTCTGCTATCCAGCCATGCGCAACCTCGTGAAATGTTACAGCTATAAGGATAGGCGCTGCAAGTATGGCTATGTCCTGGATTGTTGATGCTATAGATTCCATAAATTGGTGTTAAGGTTATCAGAAACCCTTGCATTGCGTCAACGAAAATCTAAAATCAATCTAAAATCAAATATGGATTTTACAGGTTAGTTTTAAATCCTTGACATTTATATATTTTCTTGGTAGAGTTTCAGCCTAAGTAAGTTGTAGCTTGTTTTGTTTTGTTGGGTTTAAGCCTTGAAACTCAAAACCTCTATAGCTTATAAAAATTTTTGAAAGGAGGTTTTGTGCAATGGCAAATGGAACAGTAAAATGGTTCAATGAGTCCAAAGGTTATGGATTTCTTGAACAAGAGTCTGGCGAAGATGTCTTTGTTCACTTTACTGCTATTTCAGGCGATGGTTTTAAGACCCTGAAAGAAGGTCAGAAGGTGCAGTTTGATGTCGTAAAAGGACCAAAAGGTCCTCAGGCCGCAAATGTGGTGCCTGAGTAAACAAAGGTCATAATATAACCTAAAGAAGCCTGTCCCGATGTTACATTGGGGCAGGCTTTTTTATTGCCATACCTTTTAAATATACTTGTCCCTGCAAGATTTAAGCAGGGAAAGGAGTAGAATGTTCAGGACAGAACTGATAATCTTTGATTTAGACGGCACGCTAATTGATTCAAGCGAAGATATTGCCTGGGCAGTGAATAAGACGCTCAGGCAAATGGAGTTTGCAGAGCTTTCGTATCAGGCAATAAAAGAGCGTATAGGCTGGGGTGTTAAGACGCTTCTTGAAAAGGTTCTGCCGGAGGGAAAGCATAATCTTCTAAAAGAGGCGCGGGAGATATTTATGGGATATTATAGCGGGCATTTATTGGTAAAGACCAAACTGTATCCCAACGCAGCAGATGTTCTGAGGCATTTTAAGAATAAAAAACTTGCTGTGGCTACAAATAAGCCGTTAAATCTAACGCAAAAAATTTTGGATGGGCTAAATATTTCAGATTATTTCAAGAAGATAGTCGGCGGAGATGATGTGCAGAATAAGAAGCCTGCGCCAGAGGCAATAGAGATAATCTTAAGAGAGCTCAATGCCTCGCCAAAAGAGACTGTATTTATAGGGGACAGTATGATAGATATTAAGGCTGGAAAAGGCGCAGGCATTATAACCATTGGGGCTGCCTACGGCTTCAGGGGAAGGCAGGAACTAAAAGAGGCCGGAGCAGATGCAATAATTGAGGATATTAAGGAGCTGATTTCGTTATGCAGATGACTGAAGTAAAAACGCAGATATTAAACACCATTGATGGACTTAAGGACAGGCTTTTTTCCTTAAGCTGTGATTTTTACCGTAATCCGGAAACAGGACTGAAAGAATATAAAACCTCTCTTGCCTGTATTTCCATATTGGAAGAATCCGGTTTTAAGGTTTATAAGAATATCGCCGGCCTTGAGACCGCATTTAACGCTGGTTTTGGCAGCGGAAGGCCTGCAATTGCCCTTCTTGTGGAGATGGATGCACTCCCCGAAATAGGCCACGGCTGCGGCCATAATATCTCAGGGGTTGCGTCCATCGGCGCTGCCATTGCGGTTTCAAAGGTGATTTCAAAGATAGGCGGAAGCATAATTGTGCTTGGCACACCTGCGGAGGAGATTGGTATAGGGAAGATTGCCATGATAAAGGCTGGTGTATTCGAAGGGCTTGACGCGGCAATGATGGCGCATCCGTCTTCAAAGCGGATGGTATCCAGGATTTTTCTTGGTCTAATCAGACTTAATCTTCATTTCAAAGGAAAGGCAAGCCATGCCTCTGCATATCCTGAAGAGGGTATAAATGCCCTTGATGCTGTCATCCAGACCTTTAATTCCATAAATGCCATGAGACAGCAGTTAAGAGGCGATGTAAGGATTCACGGCATTATAACCGAGGGAGGCGCAGCGCCCAATATAATCCCTGAAAAGGCCTCAGCCAGTTTTTATGTCAGGGCAAAGGATTTAGATGAGCTTTATTCTGTAAAAGAAAGGGTATTAAACTGCGCAAGAGGCGCTGCATCGGCAACAGGCTGTCAATTGGTTGTAGAAGAAGGCGCTGATATGAATGCGCCCATGAAGATAAACAAGGCATTCGCAGACATATACAGAAGGCAGATGCAATCCCTTGGTTTTCAGGAGGATGACCTCCCTCCGGATAAAAATGCAGGCTCATCTGACATAGGCAATGTATCCCATGTCTTGCCTACAATCCATCCGCACATACTTCTCAGGAGGGGTATAAACATCCATACAAGGGAATTTGCAGATGCGACAATTACAGAGAACGGCAAAAACGCCATTATGGAAGGGGCGAAATGCCTATCATTGACAGCAGCAGAGCTGATCGCTGATAAAACGGCGCTGGATAGGGTAAAACAGGATTTTGAAGGTTGAGATGAGGTTGAATAGAATAGATAGAGTTCTAAAATCGGAATTGGAAATCCCCAATATTCATTCAAAAAAATTACCTTTTCACCAGCAGTTTAAACAAACATGACCGTACCACCGCAGTGGCTGTTTCTGAAAGAAGTGGGATATTAATTTACAAGCGCAATCTTTGGCCAAATACTGCGTCAAACCTGTTTGTCCAAATACTCACATACCTAAAAGAGTATACTCCGTCTTGTCCAGCCATCTTTTCCTCATCTTTAGCTCAAACCTTGCATTTGCATTAAAGCTAAAATAAATCTGACCACATTTTCTTTTCAATTCCTCAAGAAGAAGTCTTTTTACCAATTCAAGAGAAATCGTCCTGCTTGAATGTTTGCTGTCAAGCTCGCTCGCCTGATACATATATTCTTTTATAAACGTTACTTTTTCGGCATAAACAGGGCTGATAAAAATGAAAAGAAACGAGATTGCCAATACTGATTTTATAAGATTTTTTGTCATGGTGAATACCTCCAGCCACAAAAAGGGGGTAATAAATGATTTCTCATATGCTGAAAGATCAACTTATTAACTCCAACCATATATGTCCCTGATTAAATCTACCGTTTCCTTTGGTGTAAGAACCCACACGCCAAGTTTTTTGAGTAATTCCTGCTTACTGTTAGCAATGAAATCGTTCGTATTTAAAGTAACGAAGATATCCCCTCCAGTTTCAATGTGTTCATGAAGATGTCGTAAATCGTTAAGCTGATTCCGTGTCAAAGTTCTGGTATGTGGAAAGAGGATCGGTTGTATTGCTTCCCGCAAGTCCGGCCCGGCAAGAACCGATCCGTCACCGAGGATGGAGACATCTAACATTATCACAGATGGGTGAGTTTCGATATCTTTGGCTTTCTCAACATGCTTGGGCGGACCTTTGAATTCTTCAAGAAAAGGTGTGGCTCTCTGGATTTGAATTTTCCCTTGGGACTCCCATTCTTCGAATTTGTTTAAAAACTCATTTTTTCTTTTCGCATTAATACATCCAGTATCAATGGTAATGCGTTTAACTCCTCTTCTGAAACGTTGCCACCCAGCTCTGCTGTAAGGCCATGTACAGGCGGAACAATTGTCAGTTCCAATCTCTCCTACTCCACACATGAGGCAACGGTCTTGATTTATATGCGCATCACTTGTCATATAGCATTTTTTTAGATTACTTGTATTCTTGCTGGAACATAAGACACTCACAACGTATTGTCAAGCGAAAATGGGGCAATTCCAAAAATGGAGAGGAGGAGGGACACTTCCCACATTTTTATTTATAACACACCACCCCACCGACAGCCTTATGTCGCGCTCAAGTTCAAAAAAATCGCAGGACACTTACTCCACTCCCAGGCTTATCTTTATTGCCTCGTCAATCTCTTGCATCGTATCTGTCCCTAATTGTCCTAACTTTTTTATAAGCCTCTCTTTATCTATGGTTAAAACCTGCGATATATTTGCCATTGACGGCTCCTTTAAACCGCCTTCCCCTTTATCTATCAGTACTGTTACAGGATACTTCTTTAAGGTCGTGGTAATTGCCGCGATAACGGTGGTTGAGGCGTGTTGATTGCCAGTGTCGTTCTGGATAATCAATGCAGGTCTTATGCCCTTTTGCTCGCTTCCTCTGCCGGGATTAAAATTGACCAGCCATATCTCGCCGCGTTTGCAAGCAGTCATTTTATTACGGCTTCCTTTCCTGCTGCAAGGTTCTGCTCTGCGGTCTTTGCGTCTTCTTTTGCCATGGCGCGGTAACCGTCAATAAGTTCCTGTTCCACCTGCCCCCGTCTCCATGCCTTGAGAGCCTCTTCAATCAGATGGCTGCGGGTTTCATTCATCTCTTCAGATAGTTTGTCAATCTCCCTGACAATAGCCTCATCAATGGTAACAGTCACCTTCTGTTTGCTATACATAAGCCCTCCATTTTATCGGATAAATTATATGGTAAATTATAAGATAAAAATGCCGTAATAGCAAGCCTGAAATACAGCTCAAAAATAGACATTGATTTTTGGGGTTACGCTTTATAAACCCCCAGTATCCCCCTCATCTCTTCCAATATCCTTCTCGCTGCCTCTACCGGCTTTTTTGCCTCCCTTATCGGTCTGCCTACCACTATATAATCAGCGCCTGCGGCAATCGCCTGTTTTGGCGTCATAGTGCGGTTCTGGTCGTCCGGTTTGGAATCGGACATGCGGATGCCGGGTGTTACGATAATAAAATCTTTTCCAAACCTTTTTTTAATATCTTTAGCCTCTAACGGCGATGCTACAACACCGTCAAGCCCTGCCTTTTTTGCCAGCCCCGCAAGATAGAGAACCCTCTTTTTTACAGGCCCCTGTATGCCTACCTCTTTCATTGCCTTTTCATTCATGCTTGTTAAGATTGTAACGCCGAGGATAATAGGCCTGTTATCTTTCTTACAGGTTTTATCAACGGCTTTTCTGACAGCCTTCATCATATCAAGACCGCCAAGGGTATGGACATTGAACATCTTTACGCCAAGCCTGGCAGCAACAGCCCCTGTCTTTGCAACTGTATTCGGGATATCATGAAATTTTAAATCAAGAAATACCTCGCCGCCGTTCTGGTGGATTGTATCTATAACCTTTGGCCCGCAGGCTGTGAACAGTTCCTTGCCGACCTTGAATACCCCGACATATCCCTTAAGAAGCCTGACCCATTTTTTCACCTC